>TBL_comb47_HYPODRAFT_10000121_pt1 | contig 96616 bp, 89 predicted proteins | sample TroBogypolimnion_40_FD_10682 | JGI IMG/M metagenome (IMG submission 10682) | reverse complement strand
TAAATCCAATCTACTGATTATCAGTGATTGGATTTTTTATTTTTAAACAATATTGCCAATTAATGAACATTTTGTTAAAAATAACTTGTGCGTTATTGTCGTGAACGTTCCAATAGTCCCCCAATCTNCGGTTTGTTCCTTTGTCCTTATCAGTATCTCACAAAAAAATCAGAAACTATAATTTAACCCCCAGAAAAATAGTTCCAAGATTGAACAGTGAATGGCCGGAAAATACGGATTACCACTCAAATATTTATGGTAAGATTCGGTTAATAATAAACAATAATGATTATCTTTAGAAGCTAATAATCAAAAATTTACTGAAATAGGAAGCAAATTTTTCCGAACTTATTCTTCATTTACCTTGTAATTATTCCAGGGACCATCCTATAAAAAATTAAAACAGACAAAATGGCTAAAATTGTTGTTTTGGGTGCAGGCATATCGGGACATACTGCGGCCGCTTTTTTGAAGAAGAAACTTGGGCGAAAACACGAGGTGGTGGTCGTTTCACCCGGAGCCTATTATCAGTGGATACCCTCCAATATCTGGGTAGGTGTGGGTAAAATGAGCATTGATCAGGTCCGTTTTAAATTGAAACCTGTTTATGACCGCTGGAAGATAGACTTCCGACAGGCCAGGGCAACCGCGCTGTTTCCGGAAGGAGACCCTACCAATGGCAGACCATTTGTATCCATCGAATATACGGATAGTGAACGCAAGGGTGAAACAACGAAGATAGATTATGATTACCTCGTCAATGCCACTGGCCCGAAACTCAACTTTGAAGCCACCGAAGGACTGGGTCCCGGAAAATTTACTCATTCAGTTTGCTCTTGTGACCACGCTGTTGAAACCTGGAAGGAACTGCAGGTAACTTTTGAAAGGATGAAACAGGGAGAGAAAATTAAATTTCTGATTGGAACTGGTCACCCAGCTGCTACCTGTCAGGGTGCAGCCTTTGAATATGCGCTGAATGTTGCCTATGAAATAAAATCTCTGGGATTGATGCACATGGCTGAGATTACCTGGATCTCCAATGAATACGAGTTGGGCGACTTTGGAATGGGTGGTGCCTTTATCAAGCGGGGCGGATACATCACACCAACCAAGGTATTCAGCGAGTCCATCTTTGCCGAGTATGGAATTAAATGGATCAAGCGAGCCGGTGTCACGAAAGTGGAGAAAGGAGTGGCCCATTACGAAACCCTGGATGGTCAGATGCATGCCATTTCATTCGATTTCGCCATGTTGATTCCGGCTTTCGCAGGCGTTGGAATGAAGGCCTACAACAAGGCTGGAGAGGAGATAACAGGGCAGTTGTTTGTTCCCAACGGTCTGATGAAGGTGGATGCCGACTATTCCGGAAAAGCCTTTGAGGATTGGTCTGTGGAAGATTGGCCCTCTGTATACCAGAGTCCGGCTTTCAAAAATATCTTTGCGACAGGCATCGCCTTTGCACCCCCTCACCAGATTTCGAAACCCATGAAGAGTCCGAATGGCACGCTTATCACTCCCGCTCCGCCGAGAACAGGGATGCCATCCGGAGTCACCGGAAAGGTAGTCGCACTGAATATTGTAAATCAAATACTTAAAGGGAGCGATGGGTTCAAACACAAGGCATCCATGGGCAAGATGGGGGCGGCCTGTGTGGTATCATCCGGATATAGTCTTTTTAGAGGCAATGCAGCTACCATGACTGTATTCCCCATTGTTCCCGACTGGCAGAAATATCCGGAGTGGGGCAGGGATTTAAACTACACCGTCGGTGAGGCCGGATTGGCAGGGCACTGGATTAAACTATTCCTCCATTACATGTTTATCCACAAGGCAAAAGGTTACCCATTCTGGTGGCTGATTCCGGAGTGAATCAGGTTGTTTAATTCCATTAAAATCTAAAAAAATGAAAAATATAGTAAGAGGTTATTACGACGAATCCTATCCTCCTGTACCTACGGGTGGCACCCGTTTTTGGCGCAGAAACGTAATTTGGCAGGCTTGGCGCTTTGTCGTACTCAATCTGAAGATTATGCGCATCATTGTGGGCGGACATTCTTAATCCAACGATCTATTGATATTTGTGATTAAGACTCTTCACGTACAGTTGAGAGATTGCACTGGAATTTACCGATCCAGTGCCGGATAAATATTTCAGAATATTTCCAGTTTGCGGTGCCCTCCTCAGCAGCCTCCACCCGAAGCAGATGCTTTTTTAACCAGTTTGACGGTTTCCGATTTTTGCGAATCCGCCTGATGTTTGGGATCAACGGTTGGTTCACGCTTTTCACCAAAAGAGGATAGGTTTAAAACAGACGATTCGGAGGAGCCTATTTCTGTTGGTATCAGTTTATTTTCAGGTGTAATGTACCCCTTCAACCGCAACACGTTAGTATATCCCAACTGATGCAACAAGAGCCAGGGTGAAACGACCTGCAATTCGCTGTTGCCATACAATACTGCAACTTTGCCCTCTTTCCTGAATTCGTTGAACAATTTGATTGATTCCTTGTCCAGTAACTGACGGGAAGGAATATTCACCGCATTTGCCGCATGACCCTGTGCAAACAATTCTGCTGACCGTAAATCCACGACTTGTTTACCTGCCAGTTCGCCTACCGAGATGGTCATACTTGAATCTTTCATCAGCTGAATCGTTTGACTGGCACTTAACCTGTACCCCGGAGGGTTTGGTCTGAAAATTAAGGCCAGCATCAGGATGACGAAGGCCAATACCGGGAATCCCAGCCAGATTGAATTGCTTTTCAGATAACGGTTCATGTTTGGAAGTTTTTTTGTAATTAAAGGTCAAAGCATCTGTTCAACAACCACCGCCCGATTTTTCTCCCGGGGCCTTCCGGGTCACAATAACTTTTTCACTTGATTGGCCGGCACCCGGGGCAACCGTTGATGGTCCGGCTCCCGTAAAAAACTGGCGGGCTGCAATTCTGAAGCTTTGCAGTTCCATATCGGCCGAAGAAGCAGTAACCGGAAGACTTTTTGTCTCGATGATCGTTTGAAACCATTCATTCAATCCGCCTTTCATGACATAAATTCTTTTCAGTGAAAAGCGGTTACACAACATCCAGGCCATCTCAGCCGTCAGATCAGAATTGGCGTAAAAAACCTTATCCTTGCCGGGCTGATTGAAAATTTCAATATTGGTGGAAGTAAGTATGGAATCAACGGGAATATTCATGGATCCCGGCAAGGCAAAAGTCTTGAACTGACTGGCTGGCCTGAGGTCAATCAACAGCAAAGTTGGATCATTTTCTATGATCCGGTGGGTGATTTGATCGGCAGAGAGATATCTGGATTTTTCCGTCACCGAACTTAGCAACAATTTAGGATTCGTCTCTTTCGGGTCATCTTTACCTGGAAGGATCACCAATCCCAAGGCCAGGACAACCAACAGGACACTAAGATAAATGTATTTTTTTTCCATGTTCGGCAGGCTTAATATTCAATTTTTTTGACCCTGTTTTGAATCCATCCGGCCCCCCAAAACATGCCAATGGCCATCAGAACGAGGAGGAAGGTAAACAGCTCCGGAGAGATACCAAATCAGAATTGATCATTTTGGCACCCATTGAACCACTGTAGTACATCTTCTCAAAGAGTGGAAACGATTCTGAAAAGAGGAAAACGCCAATAAACATTCCCCCGAAAAAGATCAATCCGTCAATTCTGCCCACCGCAGCGGCACACAGGCTTGTTCCCGGACAGAAACCACCCATTGCAAACCCAATCCCCATGATGATGCCTCCGAAAATGGCAGATGCAAGGAAGGTAGGCTGAATATAGAGTTGTGAGTAATCAAGCAATCCCAGGGAACTTAGGTAAAGTAAACCCAGGGAAGATACGATGGCTGCCGTAAAAAATACTTTGACAACCACGAAATCGTAACCGAAAAAAGTGCCTATAATTTTACGCGATGAAGAGAATCCGGATGATTCGAGAGCAAATCCAAATCCCATGCCGAGTAAAACTGCGAAAATATTGTCCCAGGCCGGGGAGATTAATCCTGATGATACAATTGGTCCAATCATAATTTCAGTTTTAACAGATTAAATCCAGTTTTTACGGAATATCCAGGCCGCGCCAAAAGCCGTCCCAAAAATGGCTACCATGGTAATGTACCCTCCCAAGGAAAGTACCGCCATGCCACTCAAAGCTGCGCCGCTCGTGCAGCCTCTTGCCAATTGTGTACCAAAACCGAAGATCAGTCCACCCAATAAGGCAAAAAGAAGTCTCCGCCTGGAGGTAATCTTCGGTGAATGTTCTACCTTCAACTTGAGGCGATTGAAAAGGATTCCGGACAGAAACGCCCCGGCCAGAACACCAAGCACCTCATAAACAAGCCAGTTGCTCATTGGACTGTGTTCTCCGCCCGCGAACTGACTGTAGTAGGCCGATTCTTCCACATGTCTGGGGGCAATGACATTGACTGTAGCTGCCACCGTGTTTTTTACTGCGCCACTGGCTCCCAATCCACGTCCCGAAATGTAAAAGGAGAGCAAAAGAACCGTCCCAAGAATCACCCCACCCAGATAGGGATTCAAATAATTTGAACCATCGTATTTCATTTTCTTCATATTTATATCTTTCATATTTAATATTTTAAACGATGCGACTGGTTGTGTGGTAAAACATCAATAGTTCAGTTTTTATTTCCAATTCATTCATAACTTATAACTCATCACTCAATAAAGGTATTTTGTGATTTGACCCGCCTCCACAATCAGAAATCTGAAAATGAGTCCGCCAAGTAGGATCAGAACTGCCGGAACAACTATGGGTATTTTGTATCCGCGAAGTTCCATGATTTCAAGCAAGGCAGGGAATATCAGCCCAAGGATCACGACAAACGCAAAAAATGGAGCAGTGAAGCTTCCGCCAAGGAATAAGTTTACCGCGTTGATCTGCGCCTCAGAGCCTGCCTTGTCGCCCATAAAAAGGTGCGTGATAAAGAATAACTCAATAACAATGAGCAAAATATCGATGCCTCCGATGATTCTCTTCTCTTGATGGTTGTTGCTCATCAGCAAGATTACAGCGGCACCCGTTGACATACCGGAAACCAGGAATAGTGGTCCGAGAATGGAGGTATTCCACAAAGGTCTGGCATTGAAGGCTGAAAGTAAAATGCCGGTATAAATTCCCAGGATGACAGAATAAATAACCATTGGCCAGGCGATGAGTACCCTATTTTTAATTACCCAGGCTTCGAAAGTTTTCAGTAATTTAATTTTCCAGTCCCAGGAGGGAAAAAAATCCCTGAGATAACTGGCCGACCAGATCAGCGAGATGGGTGTCATGATCATCAGGACCCATGCACCCCATCCCATGGGCGATTCCAGCCGAATGGTTGTGTAAAGCTGCCAGAACCAAAGCTTGTGTTTCAGATCCAGAAAGAGCAGAAACAGTCCTAATATCAAAGCAATGGGGGCCAGAAACGGGGCTTTTTTGACTGTAGCAGGCATCTGTTCCTCTTTTCCCAAAATGGTGAATACTCCCGCAAAAAAGAGAATGCCGGCTGCCAGTCCACCCAGAAACAGGTAACTCGGAATTTGCCAATGCCAAATATTTAAAGAGGGATCTATGTTTGGGATGTTTCGCCCGCTGGCGAATAATTCTTCCTTCATAACAACGATATTTTGATGCGTTTACAAAAGATAAAATATCTGTGGTTTCGTGCCTGCCTCCGGCGCAAGTGATTTGAATTTTCTGTTTTTCAACACATTAACCAGTTTTGAGTTGGGATCTTCCAGATCTCCAAAGTACATGCACCTGGTAGGGCAGACACATACGCAAGCCGGGTCGTTTCCCTGGCGAACCCTGTGAATGCAGAAGGTACATTTGTCGACATATCCGTCTGGATGGGAATATCTGGCTTCGTAAGGACATGATTCGATGCAGGCTCCACAACCAATGCATTTGTTGTGTTCAACGAGGACGATGCCACCGTCTTCAAAATGGCTGGCTCCCGTAGGACAGCAGCGTACACAGGGAGAATTGGCACAATGGTTGCACCGCTCTGATCGCAACTCTATGCTAACATTTGGGTAGGTTCCGTCGACCACCTCCTTCACCCAATCCCTGCAAAAGCCATTTGGAACGTCATTTTCAGTCTGGCAAGCTACAACACAGTCGCTGCAACCCACGCATTTCCTGGTATCAATCGCCATGGCATATCTCATATCTTGCCCCCCTTCCTTGGTTCAGTTTTTACAAACGTGACGAAATTGCCGCGCATCCCGGTACCTCCCATGATGGGATCAATGGACAACCTGGAAATCAGTTCGGTATCATTGACACCTCGGCCGAAGGCATAAGTCAGCGGTTTGTGGTGATGGCCAAAACCATGGACAATGTAGACCGAATCCCAGCGGATCCTTTCCGTGATACGAACTTTGACGGAGAAATTGGAGACAATACCTGCCTGATTCTTTAGCCAGACATGCTGGTCTTTCCGGAGTCCCCACAATTCTGCAACTTGTGGATTTACCCAAACTGAATTTTCAGGCATCAGGGCAACCAGATTCCTGTTATTGGCGGTACGGCTGAAGGTATGCATTGGGGCACGACCATAAATCAACCGGTAATAGCCATCTTCAGGCTGCGGATGAGGCGTATAGACAGGCATGGCATCAAAACCTGCCTCCTGGAGTTCATTCGATTTAAGCTGGATCTTTCCGGAAGCAGTCTTGAATTTGAAGTCAGACCCATTCGCAATGTAAACAGGCGTCTTTCGCGGATATTTTTTCAGTCCGATCCGTTCCATCTCCTCCAGGGAGGAACCAACCTGCTTTAGTTGCCACTCCAGCACCTCCTTAAAATCTTTGTAGTTGTAAAAAGCGCCCAAACCGAGTCTTTCCCCGATCTGCTTGGATATCCACCAGGCAGGTTTGGCTTGGTAACTGGGCGATACAGCGGGCATGCGAAGTGCAATGGTTGGTTCGCGGTGTGCAGTAGCCCTCAAATCATCGTACCGTTCGAGGTAGGTACATTCCGGAAGAACCACATCGGCATAACCCGTTATTTCCATGGGCATAGTGTCGATCACAACGAGCAAATCGAGGGCCTGCATGGCCTGCATCAGTTGCTCCTTTAGCGGGATCGATACCACGAGATTGGTCCCTGCCACAAACCATCCTTTGACGACGTGCGCCATGCCGGGTTTTGGGATGGATGCCTCAATGATGGTATTTGTAACTGCCTCCCTGGCAAATGGATACCTTCCATTGAGCGTATCTTGCCACGACCACGCAGGTTTAGGATATGCCGGCCGCGGAAAATCGGGAATTTTGATCCCTTCCTTGAAGAATATTCCACCCCTGTTTCCCCAGGATCCCAACAAGGCGTTTAGAATCGCGATGGCCCGTGAGCGTTGTACATCATCGCCATACCAGGTGGTATGCCTGCCTGGATGGATGATGACTGATGGAGCCGCATTGGCCATTTCCCGCGCAGAATGACGAATCAATTCAGGTTTGATGGTGGTGACCCCGTAAGCCCATTCGGGTGTGAAATCCCTGACATGCTCCTTCAATTCGTTGAAACCTTCGGCATATTGAGAGATGTAATCCTTGTTGTAAAGATTTTCGTGAATCAGGACATGCATCCACGCCAGCAGCAGAGCCAGATCCGTAGATGGCTTGATGGGCAGCCAAAATTTGGATTTGCTTGCAGCAGTAGAGAGCCGGGGATCAACGGTGATGATGACGGCTCCCTTGTCGATGGCTTCAGACATCTCCTGCACCTGACCATTGTGCATGTTCTCTCCAATGTGTGAACCAATGAGAACAAGGCATTTGGTATCCCTGATGTCCGTCACCTCCGGACTGCTCACCGATTCCCCGAAGGTAAGCTCGAAGCCGGTATCGCGGGGTCCGCGACATTGGGCAAACGATGGTGCCGCAACATTGTTTGAACCGAAAGCATTGAGCAGATGGGTAAAATACTTTCCTGGGGTACCATGGTTAAAAAGAGCCAGACTTTCAGGTCCATGCTTCCCGGCAATTTCCTTCATCTTGCCGGCAATAAAATCGAGCGCCTCTTCCCAACTCGCCTCCCGGTAGGTTTGTTCCCCGTTCTTGGTAACCCGCAGCAAAGGTGTTTTCAATCGGTCGGGATCCGAATACATCCCAACACCACCCGTTCCGCGCGGACAGAGTCGGCCGTTGCATTGCGGATCATCGGCATTTCCTGTGATCTTCTGAATGTTTCCTTCCGGAGAAACATGGGTCCAACCGGCACATTTCCAGAAGCAAACCTCGCAATAGGTAGGGACCCTGCGCCAACCGGAAACATATTTATCATTCAATAACAGGGGCTTATCTGCCAAGGCACCATCAGCCCATTCTGATACAACGCCAGTCACCGCTGCGGCTCCCAAACCAAATGCGCCAATTTTTATGAATTTTCTCCTCGTATGCATGCTGTTGGGTATTTAGATTTTCTCTGGTATTCAAGTCACTGGCAGAAACATTGCTCACTGCTAAATTCAAAAATAAGTGATAATTAGCTGATTGACAAATCGACTGGAATATTCAAATATTTTTAAATATCAGTAATTCAGTGTTTTAGTTTTTTTGCCACAAAGCAATTGAGAACAAAAATAGATTAAGTAATTGATAAATAAATAGATATGAGATAAATGAAAAATATCGACTTATTTGGATGATAATCCATATATGACTATATATCAATTAGATACATGATTTTGGAATACGGCATTATTGAACATGATTTCAAGCATAAAATAAACTGATACAAAGCAGTTTCTGACAAAAATGCGCAAACACTGAAGAATTAAATTATTGTAGCTTTGAATATTCTGTTTTAATTAATTCATGGAAAAGCAAACAGTACTTTCACGAAAAACATTCATTAGGATCATTACAGTCTTGACTACCGGTGTATTTCTGTGGCTTTGGCATCTGCTGAGTGCTGAAGATGACGGCAGGGAGAGCTGCAGGAATTCAGGCATGGTGGGGATATTCCTCAGGGAGTGAACTATTTCAATAAATATTATATCTACAGAAAAGGTGATTCCATTCGTGCCTTTTCAACCAAATGTACTCACGCTGGTTGTCGTCTTGGCAAAACCAATGGGGGAATTCTCCAGTGTGGATGCCATGGCTCCCGATTTGATGCGGCAACCGGTCATCCGGTGCAAGGACCGGCGATTCTGCCACTTAACCAACTGGAATGCAAGTTTGAGACCAGCTCCCGCGAATGGATTGTGCGTTTTCAAAAGCGTACGGATGATCAGGCCTAACCTACAATAATGATGGACTTTCCCAAATTTAGAGAAATTATCCAATTTGACTCCGCAGGGTGGATCGCTGGCTCATCCCTGTTACTTTGCGGTCTGAGTGGAATCCTGCTTTCCATTCCCTATGACTTCACAAGGGCTTATTCATCCATCTTCGAGCTAATTCTCTTCAATCCGGCAGGTAGTTTTGTGCGAAACCTTCATTACTGGAGCGCACAATCTTTTCTTGTTTTCACCCTGCTGCACATTTGCGATCATCTTGCCAAATCAACAGAGTCAATTTCTAAAAGCAAAAGGATCTGGTGGATACTCAGTTTTGCCATGTTGATTCTCGGTTATGAAATGATATCGGGTTTCATACTGAAAGGAGATGCCGCCGGACTTCAAGCCAGGAGGGTCCTGGCAGCCTTGTTGGAATCGATACCCTTGGTGGGTAAAATGCTGAGCTCCGCCCTAACTGGTCACGAAGAAAACTGGCTAATAGTTTATGTTCAACACGTTGGTACAGGAACAATCCTGCTTTTTATGGGCGTTTATGAACATTTGAGACCTTTTTGGCCCAGAATGAAATCCATGCTTGTGGTTTTCAGTGGAATCGTCCTGATCAGCTTCGTATTTAGGGCACCGCTGGGTCTTCCAGATGACACGGGGCTCAAAGGCCCCTGGTTTTTCCTGGCCATACAGGAAATGCTGCATTGGACTAGCCATCCGATTTACCTGATACTGTCGTTTCTGGCATTGTTCCTTCTTTTTGGATACTTGCCACGATTCGAGGAGAGGGTAAGACCTGCCATCAAATGGTTTTTCTTGACAGGTGGAATTTTATATCTGTTGGTGACCCTACTGGTATTTTTTTTCAGGAGTGAAAGCTGGCAATGGAATGTAACTTCCGAAACGGTTACCACAGAGGAGCCTATCCTGATTTTCGCCCCTGTGAATTTCCTTGGCCAACTACCGCAGCAATACACTGCCTGAGAATCTGAAAAAGGAGAGTTGCCTGTTTTGCCACCGTTCCATGAAAGGATTATCGGATTCGCACAATCCCGTCACCACAGGCTGTTTTGTTTGCCACCGGGGGGATCCATTTTCCTACAGCAAGCAATTGGCCCATAAAAAGATGATCCGGGTACCGGGAAATTTTTCGAACCTGATGCAAACGTGTGGAACGCAAAATTGCCACAAGGAGATTGCCGAACGATTATTGGGTTCGCCAATGAGCAGATTAAATGGCATTGTCGCGGTCGACAGGTTTGTTTTCGGGGAAACCACCACGCCTGACGATACTTTACCAATGAACGGCATAGGTCATTCTGCAGCAGATACTCATCTGCGCAACCTTTGTTCTGGCTGCCATACCGGGAATGAAAAGAGGCAAACCGGCAGTGCAGTCTGGCTTGAGAGAGGAGGAGGTTGCAATGCCTGCCATCTTGCATACGACGAAAAAGCGTTGAATAGCTTGAAACGGATGCAGTCAATACCGTCGCAAAGCGGAGAAGAAATTCATCCGGACATCAATGTTGGAGTTACAAATGAACGGTGCAAAAGTTGCCACAGTCGTTCGGGCCGAGTTGCACTCAATTATGAAGGCTGGAATGAAACCTCCCTCAAAAAATCAGAGATCAATGATTCTGTTCATTTTCGGATTTTACCGGATGATCGTGTACTCGGATTTGTCCAATCCGATGTCCATCATCAGAAGGGAATGGCCTGCATCGATTGTCACGGCTCCTACGAATTAATGGGTGACGGAAAACATTACCTCCACAAGGAAGATGCGGTAAATGTGCAGTGCATCGACTGTCATCCATTGAACAAACCTGCTACCATGGCAATCGGCAATCTTCCGGATCGCGAATCTCAGTTAATTGCTGGTCTGCGAAAGTATGATCCAAAAACATGGGTGGTGGTGACTGCAATAAACAACCGTCCATTGCTCAATACTCGGGTAGATTCACTGAACCGAATCTTTCTGACAAGCAAGCTAACGGGCGAGATCCTTGAATCCAAACGGATGTCTCCGGTTTGCAGCAAAGGAAAAGGTCACAGCCGACTCTCTTGCGAAAGTTGCCATTCTGCCTGGGTTCCGCAATGCATTGGCTGCCATTCTGATTATGAAATGAGTGTCACGGGAGTTGATATGCTAACCAAAAAACCAACTGCCGGCTCCTGGATCGAATATGCCGGTAAAAGCCATGCAGAACCACCGGTTTTGGGCGTCAACGGGAAAGACGAGGGAAAAATCGTGACAGTCCTGCCGGGCATGATCTTGACCATTGACGGTGAGTCTTTTGCAAAAGGCACAGGGAAAACCTTTTGCAGACTATATGCACCGGTATCTGGTCACACGACCCAGCGGGAAGCCAGAAGTTGCAAATCATGTCACAACAATCCCCTGGCCATCGGATATGGCAGGGGAGTACTGGCATACCGCCCGACCGGACCAGCAGGTGAATGGATCTTCACACCCCGGTTTGCACCCAATGAAAATGATCAGCTGCCTGAAGATGCCTGGACCGGATTTTTAAGGGAAGCAAAACTACCCTGGTCTACACGGGCTGGTTTGAGACCCTTTACGGTGAAGGAACAATTGCGGATACTCAAGGTTGGTAGCTGCCTGACTTGCCACGATGAAAAATCCAAAGTGATGGACTGGGCCCTGACAAACTTTCAACAAACGCTTGATAAGAGAAGTCCCAAATGCCCAAAAGACTAAAAAAGTGGAAAAACCGGGTACGAAAAATCGAACGAATTAATTGCCGATAAAAGTTAATTTTGGTTGACCGGAATGAACTTGAAAGGCCAACTACATCTGAAGAATAAATTAGGACAGTATGGGACAAACAATTGAAACAAAAGAACCAACCAAATGCTCCATTTTCGAATTTGAGCGGAGCTGGTACGAGCTACTCAACGATCAAGAAAAATCACTGATCGATGAAAATTCGGTCAGTATCAGCTTCAAAAAGGGAGAAACGGTTTGCAAATTGGGCGCTTTCGCTTCCCACATTTATTTTTTGGAAGAGGGTTTGGTAAAGGTCTATCTGGAAGAAAGAAGCAACAATCTAATTCTGATGTTAGCGACGAAAAACAGTTTACTCGGTTTGGCAGCCGTTTACGATGCCAGTAACAAACTGCCTTTTTCCATTGCAACCTATACCAATTCGCGCATCAGAATGATTGACATTCAAGTATTCAGACAGATTTTGAAACATAATGCGGTTTTTTCCTACCGAATTATCAATCTTTTGAACGAAAGTACTGCTCAGTTGTATGGCAGGTTCTTTTCACTGACAAAGAAACAGCTGCACGGCCGGTTAGCCGACATCCTGCTTTGTCTTTCTACCCGGATTTTTAAGAGCGATACTTTTGAACTGCCCCTTTCGCGTGCCGACCTGGGCGACCTGACGGGTATGTCCACTGAAAGTGTGATCCGGATGATGAAGGATTTCAAAGACGATGGTCTGATCGGGATGGATTGCAAGAAAATTAAATTGCTTGACATCAATAGGCTGGAGCGAATCAGTGAATTTGGGTAAAGACAAATATTTTGGTTCGTCTGCTGTATCACGAAAGCCTTGCCGGATTCAGCCAATCTAATAAAAAAAGTTCCAGATGTGCCCTTCAATTTTGATCATTGTTCCATGAATTTTAACGAAGTAACCGGAATAGTGCTGGCCGGCGGCAGAAGCAGTAGAATGGGAGAGGAGAAGTCTCTGATGAAACTGAACGGAAAAACGATGATTGAATTTTCCATTGCAGCACTTAAACCACTCTGCAGCCAGGTAATAATCAGCTCAGACAGAATGGTCTATGATTTTACGGGATGTGAAGTATGGCCGGATGAAATAAAGCAACAGGCTCCTATTGTGGGTATTTATTCCTGTTTGAAACGATCAAAAACCGATGTCAACATCATTTTATCCTGTGATATGCCTTTAATCAGCAGTCAATTTCTTAAATTTTTACTTGAAAACTCAGTAAACAATGAGGTTACGATTCCAATACACCAAAATGGGATGATTGAACCCTTGTGCGGTATCTATAAAAAATCAGCCCTCGAGACCTTGAAAAACAGTATTGAGGAGAAGCACTACAGCATAAGGGATTGCATCATCAAAACGGCTTATTGCCTGGTAAGGTTGGATGAAGGATCACCGTTTCCGGAAAACATATTTAAAAACGTCAACACACCGAATGATTTTAATGAACTTTCAACCATCATCCCGTTAACTGAATAAATCATGATCACCTCCGCTCTGACATTTTTCAGCAACCTTTCATTCGAAAACCGTTTACGTGTGGGGTCTCCGGACTTTTGTTCCATGTTGATGCAAATACCGGTAATCAGATGGTAAAATACGAATTGAGCGAGAGATGGATCAAAGCTTCGATCACTGGGACCATCTGGGCCGCATCTGAAATAGTCCTGGGCAGTTTTCTGCATAACCTGAAAGTTCCATTCAGTGGCAATATTCTGACTGGGATCGGAATTGTCATACTAATCTCTGTTAGCTACCTATGGAAGGAAAATGGACTTTTTTGGCGTGCCGGGCTAATCTGTGCCATTATGAAGACGATATCACCCAGTGCGGTAATTTTTGGGCCAATCATTGCAATCATTGCTGAATCATTGCTCCTCGAGATGGCCGTCAGGCTGTTTGGCCGAACTTTTTTGGGATTTTCATTTGGCTCATTGCTGGCCATGTCGTGGAATTTATTTCAGCGGATTGTGAACTTGCTGTTATTTTACGGACTCAACATCCTTGATTTGTACGAAAACCTGATAAAGATTGCCCAAAAGCAAATGCAAATCCAAACCGATATCAAGTGGTTGCCGCTTATTGCCTTGTTTGTTGTCTATGGTTTGATGGGACTGATTTCAGCTTTTGTTGGTAGGCGAATTGGTCAGAAGCTCCTGTTGCAACCGAAAAAGGAATACATTTCTGCATTGCCTGCAGGAACTCATGGGTATGCAAAAAAAACAGGTTCTAAATTCAACTACAGTTTGACCTGGCTGTTTGCAGATCTCACGATGATGGTTGCTGCGCTTGCTTTGCTGAACTACAGCGAAATGATCTACTGGAGCTCATTCATTCTTTTGATTTCAATTGTCTGGTCCGTTCGGTATCAGAGAGCCTTGCGACAATTGACCAAGCCGGGCTTTTGGTTGTATTTTGTATTGATTACGATGATTACGGCCTATGTTTTTTCAAGTGTGCAGGGTGAAAGCTGGAAGGAAGGATTGCTGATTGGCCTTCAAATGAATTTTCGCGCAATTGTGGTTGTATTGGGATTCGCGGTACTGGGAACGGAATTGTACAATCCGCTGATCCGATCTTTTTTTCTGAAGACCTCATTCAGGCAACTGCCTGCAGCACTGGAACTATCCTTTGAAAGCCTGCCTGGGATAATTGCACACATTCCGGATTTCAGAACCGTGATGAAAAATCCAGTTTCGGTAATGCATCAAATCGTTTTACAAGGAGAGGTACGATTGCAGGAAATTAAAGAGGAAATGAATACGCTTGCCCAAAGTGTTTTTGATTAGCGGGGTTTTGGGTGGCGGAAAATCTACATTTGTGCGCAATGTTCTGGAAATTTTAAAGGAAAAAAACCGAAAGGTTGGAGGTATACTAACGATACGCCTAACTGAGAAAGGAGAAACGATCGGTTACGACCTGCTTGACCTCGCAACAAACGACAGTGTGAAATTTCTACGACTTGCCTGCGACAAGGAGTCAAACCGGATTGGCAGATTTGCAATTTTTCCGGAAGGAATGGCCCATGGACAAAAGGCCCTGGCAAATCTGCTGACTAACCAAGTGGAACTAGTTGTAATAGATGAAGTTGGAAAACTGGAGTTGCGCGGAGATGGTTGGGCCGGCGCGATACAAAATTTAGTTACTAAGTCCAGCCATCCCATTTTACTCACCGTAAGAAATGGGTTTGAACAAGATGTAATTGATAAATGGAATATCACGAATTATCAAATCTTACAGGTGGGCATATCGAGTCCATCGAAATTGGCCGAACGGATGTTAAAGTCATTTCAGGATTCATGTGATCCAATCTCAAACATGTAACTTAACAACAAGGTGTTCAAATCGGCAAACATTTTGACTTTCTCCATTTTTATTCGAAGATTCGCTCAATATTTCAGAAATATTCTTTGAGTACCACGAAAACGCTCCTTTGAAACCTGTCCGCGATTTCCTCACTATTCGTATATATGATATCATTATGTAAATTTAAACCCAATTCCATGGCTGATTTCAAGATATTTTCTGTAGGTAGACATCATAAATTTTAGACACTTCGGTTCGATAATCATTGAAAATCATCTTACTTCACCAAAAAATATATGGTTAACTTGTTTCTTAAATTTATAATATTTAATTTAGTTCATAAATTTAAATCCTAAACTATGAGAGCCAACACGATTCTTTTGATCCTTTGCCTTTTTTCGATGGGTGCCTTTGCACAGGATGTTCCAACTAAGGTCGATACAATCCCTCACGGACATAAAAATGTTTTCAAGTTCATTCCTGAGAATATGGCTTTTAACAGCCTGCCGTTTGAATACGAAAGAAAGTTCAGTCCTAAAAGTTCCGTCACATTCGGCCTTGACCTGCCAACAGCCAAACCATTTGCCAGCAAGTTTAACCTGAGTTCAGCCAACAACAAGATTTCAAATGACGAATTTAGCAGTACTGCGATAAGGATCGCCTATCGTCACTATTCCGGCCACCACGTTCAACCGGTAGGTTTTTACTATTCTCCCTATCTGAAATACCAGAAATTTACCGCCAAAGCTGACAATTTAAGGACCGACAACAACGGAGTTACTTACCATGAAAATTATGAAGTGGATGCCAACACGATGAGCTTTGGATTTCAGTTGGGATGGCAGTTCCTGATCGCAAAGACAGTTGCCATCGATTTCTATCCCATTGGTTTTGAAGGTGGCGTGGGAAACGTGACCGCTACCGTAAAGACCACGGATACTAATTTAATCCAGCAGGTCTACGATAATGTGAATGAGAACATTGATAAACTTCCGTCCGTATTAAAGGGAAAAGTGACGACCAGCAAGAGTTCAGGTCAGGTCGATGTGAAGGGAAGTTCCATACCTTTTCCCATGCTTCGCAGTGGATTAAGCATTGGTATCGCCTTCTGAAAACTATTCCTCCAATGCGAAGAGAGCCGGAAAGACCAATTTTCCGGCTCTCTTGTTTAAAGTATGATCCTGTTTATGGGAATTGATACCGCATCTTCTATCGATAACATGGCATTGATCAGACGCACCTCCTCAAACTGCCAAAGATCCGCCGGCTTAATCTGAATGGCTGAAATCATGCCATTTTGCAGGTAGTGCGCCCTTCTGGTTCCTTGAAGCAGCGGGTGCTCCGGTGTATACCATCTGTTCTCCTTTAAAAATAGAACATTGGCATAGCTGGCATCCGTAACACATCCTTCCTTTACGATCAAAATATCATCGGCTTCACCCCGCCTGGCCAACAACAGTTCAATTGCCTTCCTGTTTTTCAGTTTATAAGCATAATTAATATGATCATCATAAACACATTTCAGTTTTCCTGTTGCTTTTGGTGTATAAGTTTCATATTCAATATTCTCAATGCAATCTGAATAGGTTATCCTGCATTTTACCTTTAGATTCTTAAGCAATTCTGGGATATCTAACAATTCTCTCAGGGAAATGATGTCCGGGCTATTAAAAAAATGGTTCCTCGACCGGTTCATCCGCTCCTGATGCAGGGGTATCCGCTGAAATGCCCCGTGTTCAAAACAAATGGTTTCAATGAGTTGCAACATAAACTTTGTCGATTAGTTCCTTGTACTCCTTGTCGGCATCACTGTTCACCGTGATGCCGCCTCCACTTTTGTAAAATAGCTGGCCTTCTTTCCGTTCAATGAACCTGATCATCACGGCAGAATCCAGAGATTCCCCATCAAATATACCGAAAATACCTGTGTAATAACCCCGGCGATATTGCTCTGCTTCCCTGATTATCTTCAAGGTAGAGGCTTTGGGGGCACCACAGATGGAACCTGCCGGCAGAAGTTCCGACACAATGGTCCCCAGATTCGAATGACAATCGGCAGGCAATTTTCCGGTGATCCTGGAACTGACTTGCAACAATTTTTTTTCGTGGGTGACAATTTCATCCAGGTATCTGTATGCTTCAACTGTCACCTGTTCAGCAACCCGGGAAAGGTCGTTGCGAATAAGGTCTACGATGGTCGCATGTTCTGCCTTCTCCTTATCATCCGACAGTAGAATCCTGGCAGCATCATTTTCGGATGCATCCATGGTTCCCTTCATCGGGTAGGAGGAGATAACCCCATTTGAAATTTTTATGAAACATTCAGGCGAAAAGACTACAAACTGTCCCCTGAACAGCAGACGATAGGGAGCTGTACTCCTTTCAAATATTGTTCGAAGGCTCCAGTTTGTCAAAATCTCGGTCGGGAAGGTCAAATTAAGCAGGAAAGTATTTCCCAGATGAATCTCTTTCATCACCTTGTCAAATGCACGCTGGTAGATCTCCCTGTCGACAGGATTTTTGGTAAATTGAAGCTCCTTTACCTGCTGAGCAGTCTCCTGAAAATTGCGCAGACCATTGATCCAATAAAAAATATCATTCTTCGCAACCTGATCTAGCGGCAGTACAATGGGATTATTTATCTCATAATCAATAATGAACAAAAATGGAATCCTCCTTTGCCCCAATTTATTCATCTCGATGACATAATTTTCAGTCATGGTTTAGTTTGGCTTATCTGCCCAGGATTTCGTTCAGTTTTCTGTAATTCAGAATGGTCACGGATTCCCTTGACCATCTCAGAATCTCCAGTTTTTCCATCTCCAGTATGGTACGGGTAAGTGACGGCCGGGTCACTCCGAACAATTCTGCCAACTGGGTTTGGGTTACCACGATTCTGACTTCTCTGTTGTTGCCACCGCTTTTCATGCGCAACATCAGGAAATGGGCCACCTTCTCCCGAATGGTCTTCAGCGACAGAAAGGTAATTTTGCCTGTCAGGAACTGGGCTTTGCCAGAAACAATGTTGAGATAGTTAACCATTACGCGGGGTTCCAAAGAGAGCAACTCAGTGAACTCTTTTTTTTGAATCTGGAGCATTTTTCCGTCACTCTTTGCACCCAGAAAAACTGGGAAAACACCAGCAGGTCCGAACAAGAAGGCCGCAGCCACCATTTGAGGAGGCTCCAACTCCTCAATTTTCAGCGAATTACCGGAGAAGTCGACCATCTCCCCCTGCAATCTTCCTTCCAGCAGCAGCATTGCCCTGTCAACCACTTCACCCGCTTGTGCAAGCATCTCCCCATTTCTGAAGTGCCTGACCTGATGCCTTACCCTGAAAAATAATCCGTCAATCTCGTCTGCCGACAATCCTTTGAACAGGGGAGAATGCGCTAATATTTGGTACATACCGCATGATTATTTGAAAATGTAACAAATGTTACATTTATTTTTTGAATCGAACACTACTTTTGAAACGAAAATATTTCATTAATGTTTAAATATGGGATTTGATTCCCTGATTCATATTAAAAATAGCCCAAATGAAAAGAGACATTATCAAAATAGACGAAGATAAATGCACCGGATGCGGTGATTGCGTGCCAAATTGTCATGAAGGAGCCTTGCAGATCATCGATGGCAAAGTCAGAATGGTCAGTGAACTGATGTGCGACGGTCTGGGTGCCTGCATTGGACATTGTCCGGAAGGAGCCATCACCATAGAACAAAGGGAGGCAGAGCCCTATGATGAAGTGAAGGTGATGGAATTGATGATCGGGAAGGGGTTTAATACGGTTGTAGCCCACCTGCGTCACCTCAGGGAACACAATGAAACACTCTTTTTGAAGCAGGGAATGGGCTATCTGATGGAACACGAAGCCGATTTGACCTTTGGGATTCAGGATGTAAAAGACGCTGTACACCAAACTGTTGCATCTGCGAAGAAGTCGGATTGTAGTGGTGGTTGTCCTGGTTCGCAGACCGTGGTGTTTGATGCAACCTCGCTTAGACCCATGGGAAAGGAAGAAACCGTTTCAGCAGCTTCACAGTTGCGGCAATGGCCGGTTCAACTGCACCTCATTAATCCGGCTGCCATTTATTTTCAGGGCTCTGATCTGTTGGTCGCCTCCGACTGCTCTGCCTTTTCTTTGGGCGACTTTCATTCCAAATGGCTGAAAAACAGATCATTGGTGATTGCTTGTCCAAAACTCGATCAGGGAAAGGAGATTTACCTCAAAAAACTCATCGACCTGGTCGATCAATCCAGAGTTAATACCATTACCGTCCTGATCATGGAAGTGCCCTGTTGCGGAGGATTGCTCCAATTGGTTCAAATGGCCGTCCAGCGCTCCATGCGCAAGGTACCTGTAAAAGCCATAACTGTTGGCATAAAAGGTGAAATCTTGAATGAACAATGGGTTTAATTAAAATACACATAATATTACAAATCAATAAAATAAAAAATATTTTATCATGGAAACAGGAGTATTGTTCAACTTGACCAAAGACATTGATTATTCAAAAGACGCCGTGGTGAGTAGAACCATCATCAAGAAAAACTCCGGTACAATAACCTTGTTTGCCTTCGATGAAGGTCAGGGATTGAGTCCGCACGTTGCACCTTTCGATGCCCTGGTTCAAATTTTGGATGGTGCCTGTACTTTTTCGATAGGAGAAAGCCAATTTCCAATGGCTACCGGTGAATGCATTATTCTTCCTGCCGGCAAATTACATGCCGTAGAGGCACTTAAGCCATTTAAAATGTTGTTGACCATGATAAAAATCGGGGATAACTCCTTGCGCATGGCCGATTGATTGCTGAAACGGGACGCATTCGCAAGGATTTTTTACTGCGATGGATGCAGAAGCAACAACGGATACCTTAGGTTTTGTCTATATTTGCACAAAATCAATCCGTTTAGGTTATGAAACGACTTGGCGCATATTTTATTCAGGGATTGTTGTTGATTGCACCTTTGGCAGCAACCGTTTACATTGTCTATTTTCTGTTTCAGTTCTCGGACGGTTTGCTTAGCACCTATCTGGAGAAATATTTTCAGTTGAAGGTCCCGGGATTGGGAATCCTGATCATCATCTTCCTACTGGTTTTTCTCGGTATCATTGGGGAAACCATCTTTGCCAAACCAATTAAGTTCTTGATTAAAGGGATATTGGAAAGGACGCCTATCCTTCGTTTGATTTACACATCGGTCAAGGATCTGTTTTCTGCCTTCGTCGGGAAGGAGAAAAAATTTCACAGGCCTGTTGCCGTGCTGGTGGACGAGAAGAATGATCTTTGGCGCATGGGTTTTCTGACCAATGAAAAACTGGACGAGATGGGACTGGAGGGAAAAGTGGCCGTTTATTTTCCTTTTTCCTACAATATCTCCGGTATTTTGTACATTGTACCCGTCAACAGAATCAAACCACTCCATATCTCACCTGCAGAAGCCATGAAGTTCATTCTTTCTGGCGGAGTTTCTGAAATGGATTTCCTGGCCGAGAAACAGCTTTGATACTGACAAATCTTCATCTATCCATTTTGGTTTAATTTTTGATTGGATAAGTAGTGAATTAAATAAACAACATCATGATTTGGATCATTTTTATTGGATTTGCATTGGCGAGCTGGTTGGTTAGCCACCAACTGAAAAGCAGGTTTGCTGAATATTCCCAGATTCCCATGACTAACGGGATGTCTGGCAAGGAGGTAGCGGAAAAAATGCTTCGCGACCACATGATTTATGGCGTTAAAATTGAAACCGTGGAAGGAGAACTCACCGACCATTACAATCCCGGGGACAAGACAATCAATTTAAGCGAGGATGTATATTACGGGACGAATGTTGCAGCGGCAGCAGTTGCTGCACACGAAACGGGTCATGCAGTCCAGCATGCGACGGCCTATGCCTGGCTGGGTATGCGTTCTGCACTGGTACCTGCAGTCAGTTTTAGCTCAAGATATCTGCAATGGGTGCTGCTGGGTGGAATTCTGTTGTTAAATTCCTTCCCGGCTCTTTTGCTTTTTGGAATTTTCCTGTTTGCCATTACCACCTTGTTTGCCTTCATTACCTTGCCTGTGGAGATTGATGCCAGCAACAGGGCCTTGGCCTGGTTGCAAACCAGCGGTATCACCAGCAGACAAACACACGAAAAGGCAGAGAATGCGCTAAGATGGGCCGGATACACCTACGTGGTAGCTGCCCTGGGTTCACTGGCGACCCTGCTCTATTACATTTCTATCTACATGGGCGGCCGCAGGAATTAAATTCAATTCCGGCAAAGGATGTGGGATTTCATTATTTGCAATGATTTTTGAGCGGACGAACTTTTTTAAATTCTCAAGTACCTCAAAAACGGCTTTTTCCATGCCTGCAGAATTCATATCCGGCCTTTTTGGAGTTAGAGATGCCACTACCCAAGATTCCGGAGAATACTGGTTAAAAACTGCCACTTTTTACTTTTGTATCGTATTTTGATCTCTGCAGTTCATCCGGAACGTACGGAATCCCCCATCTTATGAGGGTTTTAGAAAAAAATACTGGTCTGTGAATGCTATCCGTTTACGATAAATTACATTTGTAATTCTTGCCATTTGCCTTCAAAATATAGGGGGGGGGTAGGGGCAAACCGGATAATTAATCAGACTTCCGGGGGAAAATGATATTGAGAACTGGTCTAATCCCATCCACTTTCCTTTTTGCTATGTTTCAGGGAGGGTTATCGAAATGCAAAGACAAAAGGCGAGTAATCTCAAAGTGAAATAACCTGATTTTTTATGGCATAAATAACCAGTTCAGCCGTGTTCCTGCTGTTTGTTTTGAACAGCAGGTTGGCCCTGTGTTTTTCGACCGTCCTTTTGCTGAGAAATATTTTATCTCCTATGGCCTGGTTGGAGTAACCCAGGCAGATTAAATTCAGGATTTCGGTTTCCCGAACAGAAAAATCCGATTCGCTGGTCTTTGCACTCTTTACCTGCTTCATATTTTTGAGCATATTTTGCATAAGCTCCTGCGAATAATAAGTTCCGCCATGATGAACGGTATCAATCGCAGTTTTAACTTCTTGAAGATCTGAGTTTTTCAACAAGAAGCCTTTTGCACCGGCTTGCACCATCTGGTCAAAATATTCCTCCTCCCCATACATGGTAAGTGAAATAATTTTAAGATTTTTGTCAAGTTGCAGGGCTAGTTTGGCGGCTTCAATGCCATTGAGTTCAGGCATCTCGATGTCCAGCAGGACAATGTCGTAATGCTCTTTTTGTATTTTGTCAAGGAATTCCTTGCCGGAGGAAGCTTCCCCTGTAACATGGAACCCTGAAATGGTTTCAATCAGCATCTTAAGCCCATTTCTGAATAGCGTATGATCATCAACAAGCAGAATTTTCATTGGAGAACTGATATATATTGAATTGATAACCTGTGCGTTTGCTAGTATTGACAATTTGTACGGTGACAGTTGGTATGGGTGCAGATATCAAGGTTTGGCAGCTATGGAAAAGGAAGCATGTATGCCTTTTCCGGATTCTGAGCTGTAATCGAATATTCCACCCAATGAAGTAACTCTGCTCAATATGTTCGAAAAACCCATTCCGTTCTGTAGATTTATTTCTGATTCTTTTTGGTTAAATCCCAGTCCATCATCGAGATAGGTACAATGGATCATCCCTCCGACCAATATCAGTGAAATCTCTGCAAACGAGGCATTCGCATGCCTGATTGTGTTGGTAATCAATTCACAAATGACCCTGTAGGTAACAACCTCCAGGTCATTTTCGAACCTTTTGTCATCAATATTGGTAGAAAAATCAATCTGAATGGTGTCAGTCAGGTTGATTTTTTGGATAAAATTGCGGATGGCTTTCTTCAATCCGAAATTATTCAGGATGTGAGGGCTCAGATTGTTGGAAATTTCCCGAATGCTTTTAATTGCCTCATCAATTGCACTATCTGCATTGAGAAGTATGGCCTTTGATGTTTCATCGTACGCTCTTCGCGCCACAGTTGAGAGTGACATCTTGACTGTTGACAAGATTGGGCCCAGTCCATCGTGCAAGTCTTTGGCAAATCGCTTTCTTTCGCTCTCTTCTGCCTGAATGATGGCGTGAAGCAATTTTTTCTCCAGTTCCCGCTTCTCGTCTTCCACTCTTTTCATGTATCGGAAGATCTTTTGAATCAGGAAGAGGCCGATGGCAAAAAAAACAGAGGCGGCAATTCCGATCCATATATATAATCGCTTGTTAACCAGAGCATCAGAGACCAGTGGAATGTATTCAATGAACCTTCGAATGGCCAAGAGAACGAATCCTGTACTGATCAGCATCCAGGACAGATTGTATTTGGTTACTCTGGTTAATCTGATAGAGATCATCGCAGCAAAAAGTTGCAGAATGATGGCCAGTATGAGCGCAAATTGTATCAACATGGAATGGCTCTCCCGATAGTTTAGTGAATTTAGGTTCCCGACTGGTTGACAAGCGGAGCCCTTTTGAAAGGGATGTTTCGGTCGAAATTAAAACGATAGGTGACGTGGGTTTTATAAATTGCTCCACCGATAAATTCCGCGATCTTCATCATGACCGGATTGAAATCGCCTATCCAGTTCAATTCGAAGGTCTTGTACTTGAAGGACGGAGTCTGGATGATGTGCTGGAAATACAGTACCAGTGCCCCTTCCACACCTTTATTCTGAAATTCCGGAATAACACCGAAGATTCGACCAATCACCCTGTCTACAGCGTGCCTGATCTTCAGATCCCAGAAAAACTGCAGTTTGTTGAACCAGGAAAAACTGCCGTTGAACTTTCTGGTAATTTGTCCGATATCCGGCATCATGATGAAGAAGGCGATGGGCTCTCCCTTAAAATAACCAAAAATAACCAATCTTTCGTCCAGTATGGGTTCCATGGAGGTGAGCAGGTTCAGTGCTTCCTCGTGTGTGATATCCTTGGTGCCTGCAAACTGGCTCCAGGCTTTGTTGTATACCTTTTCGAAATCGACCGCAAACTGTTTGTTCCCCTTTTCTATCAGTTTAAACTGATAATCAGGATTGGCCAAAATTCTCTGGGCAGTTCTCAGGACAACCGGATGAATATCGGAGACGTCATCAAAAGTGCGCTGGTAGGTATATTGGTTGAAATAGTTTTGAAAGCCATACGCCTCAAATAATTCCTTGTAATAGGGAAAGTTATAGGGCATCTGAAAAACGGGTTCATGAAATCCATCCACAAGGCAACCCCAGAAGGCATCTCTCATACCGGGATTTATAGGCCCATCCATTGCTTCCATGCCATGCAGGCGAAGCCATTTTCGGGCAGTATCAAACAAAAGAGTGGCAATTACGAAGTCGTTGACCGAATCAAAGAATCCGATTCCACCGGTCGGTATGTCAAATTCAGTGAATGAATCCGCCGTATAAAATGCCGCAATCCGGCCCTGGCAGATTCCTTTGCCGTCCTTCACTATCCATCTGGCAATATCGCCATTGTGCAGATGTTTGTTTTGCGTTTTATCGAAGATCTCTTCGATGCTAACATCAAGCGGTCTAATCCAATTTTGATCCTCCCTGTACAATCTGGCCGGAAAATCATTGAATTCCCTGATGGTATCAGAATGAGTCACCTCTATCAAATTGAGCGGGGAGGATAAGGTCATAATTTTTTATCTGTAGCTTTGAGAGCCCAAATGTAAAAAAACCTTTTCGTATGAGAAATAAACCACCATCAAATTACCCATACCAGCCGATCCACTGCAGATGACAATGAAAAACAGCTCAATTGGGCAGAACAATACCTTTTGCACCGGCATTGGCCAAAATAACCTGACCGGCTTTTGTCTTACCAAGAAAGGAATGATTCGAAATTCGTGTTTTAGACCTCCTTCGTTTGCACCTTCCCCGACTTTTTAGTAGCTTTGAGTAAATTAACCTCTGAAATGAAGAAGAAGATATTAATTCCCATCTTATCGGCAGTTGTTCTTTTTGTCGTTGCCGCATCTCAATACCCAAAGTTGTACGTAGCCACGGGGTATGGTGCAAAATGCATGGCTTCCGGAATCTTTGTCGCAGGGAGGGATGCCAGGAACATCCAGGAGAATGATCTTGACTATTCCCTCGTAAAATATACCCAAAGCAAAATAAATTATGAAGAGAGGAGCGTAACCACTTCATTCTATGGATTTGCTGCCCAGAAAGCCATCTACAGGGAAGGATACGGCTGCTATCTGGCCGGCGAATTAACCGATACCGGATCAATTCCGGGTCATTCGCTGCCTGCGACCACCACATTTCAGACATGGAAATATCCCTGGCCCGATGGGGATGCCGGGTGCGATTCAATTTTCCCGGAAATAGACAGAAAGCAATTGCAATCCGCATTGGAGTTTGCTTTTGATGCTCCGGGTGTCAAAATGAAACGCACGGCCGCTGTCGCAGTGGCTTACAAGGGAAAACTCATTGGCGAACAATACTGGAAGGAACAATCCATCAATGCCGATACCAGATTACCTGGCTGGTCGATGAATAAAAGCATCGTAAACGCCATGACGGGAGTCTTGGTTAAGGACGGCAAACTGGCTTTATCGGCTGCCGCCCCGGTCGTTGAATGGCTATCTGACAACAGAAAGGAGATCACGGTCAGTGACCTGCTCCAAATGAGCTCAGGCCTGAAATGGAACGAGGATTACGGTGACATTTCAGATGTGACAACCATGCTTTACAGGGAGCCTGACTGTTACCGGTTTGCCATCGGTTTCCCTCTGGAAAAACAACCAGGCAGCCAATGGAATTACTCCTCCGGCACGGCCAATATTCTGGCGGGAATTGTACGCAGGGTACTGAACAACGACCAACAATATGCATCATTTCCGTACATCCGAATCTTTAGAAAAATAGGCATGAACAGCATGGTTATGGAGGCAGATGCACAGGGAAATTTTGTTGGATCATCTTTTGGTTTTGCAACAGCAAAAGATTGGACCAGGTTTGGTCAATTATTTTTGCAAAACGGTGTCTGGAAGGGAGATAGCATATTGCCAAAAGGGTGGGTGGATTATTCCAGATCACCGGCAAAGGCATCGAATGGCTCCTATGGTGCCTGTTTTTGGCTCAATCGCAACAATGCACTGCCGGATGCTCCCCTTGATTTGTATGCCTGCAAGGGACACAGAGGTCAGAGAATATTTATCATCCCCTCGATGCACCTGGTTGTGACAAGGTTGGGATTTGCGGAGGATAAATTCAATCACAACGAGTTCCTGAAAGGGGTTTTGTCCGCTTTTAAAACTTCCAAATAGCATCATCATTTTTAGTTTCACCAGCTGTTCAATCAATTTATTTAACTTTGTACGCATGGAACCAAACCAGCAGATATTCTTGCCGCCAGAATGGTACCCGCAAAGCGGAGTTATGCTGACCTGGCCACATAAAAACAGCGATTGGATTGATCTAATTGATGAGGTAGAGAATTGTTTCATATTAATAGCCAATGAGATATTAAAGGAGGAGAAACTAATAGTAGTTAGCAAGGATCCTGTTTCAGTTTCGCGAAAACTGGATTCATCCCTCCTGAACAATCTGATATTGGTTCAACTTGATGCGAACGATACGTGGGCGAGGGACCATGGTGCCCTTGGTGTTTGGATCAACCATCTCCCGGTCCTGTATGATTTTCAGTTCAATGGCTGGGGATTGAAGTTTCCGGCTTGCCTAGACAACCAGCTAACCTCAGGAATGTTCGGTTTAAATCTGTTTGACAGGCAGGTCAGGTACAAGAATTTGCTCAGTTTTGTACTGGAAGGGGGCAGCATCGAGACAGATGGGCTCGGATCCATCCTGACGACAGAGCAATGCCTGCTTTCACCCAACAGGAACCAGGCATTGTCGAAGGAGGAAATCGAAGCCTACCTGATCAAGGTATTTGGAATTCAGCGCGTTTTGTGGCTAAAAAACGGATATCTCGCCGGCGATGATACCGATAGTCACATTGACACACTCGCCCGTTTCTGCAATGAGAAGACCATCGCTTATGTCAAGTGCGAAGATCCTTCGGATGAGCATTTTCAGCAATTGCAACGTATGGAAGATGAACTAAAGGCATTCACAACGCTGGAAGGTTTACCTTACAATCTGGTTCCGCTTCCCATGGCGGTTTATGTGGAAGATGAACAGGGATTCAGGTTACCTGCAACCTATGCTAACTTCTTGATTATTAACAATAAGGTGTTAGTGCCATGCTACGGGACTCCGAGGGATGAGATCGCCCTCCGAACACTTCAGCAGGTTTTTCCGGAGAGAAAGATGGTTGGAATCGATTGTTCCGTCCTGATCAAACAGCACGGCTCACTTCATTGTGTGACCATGCAATTTCCAAATAAATTTCTATAGTATTATATTTCAAATAGTTAAGAAATTATTACCGGTATGTTTAAAGCAGCACTCATCCAACAATCCAATTCAGCCGACCTACTCCTTAACAGGATGAAACTGACTGCCGGCATTGAAAAATGTGCATCACAAGGTGCAGAGTTGGTTGTCTTACAGGAGTTACATGATTCGCTCTATTTTTGTCAGGCAGAGGATACTGCCAATTTTGACCTGGCAGTTTCAATTCCGGGAAATGCGACGGAATTTTATGGTGAGTTGGCAAAAAGGTTGCAGATCGTGCTGGTTAGTTCACTTTTTGAAAAAAGAGCGGCCGGACTCTACCACAATACGGCCGTAGTTTTTGAGAAGGATGGCACCATCGCAGGCACCTACCGGAAAATGCACATCCCGGATGATCCCAATTACTATGAAAAATTCTATTTTACTCCGGGAGACCTTGGTTTTAAACCAATTGTAACCTCTTTGGGCAAACTGGGCGTTCTGGTTTGCTGGGATCAATGGTATCCCGAGGCTGCCAGGCTCATGGCGCTTGCAGGAGCACAGATCTTGATTTATCCCACGGCCATTGGCTGGACCTCCAACGATGGCGAACCCGAGAGAAAAAGGCAGCTGGATGCCTGGATGACCATTCAGCGAAGTCATGCGATTGCCAACGGCATTCCCGTCATTTCCGTCAATCGCACGGGGAATGAGATAGATTATTCTTCTAATTCACAAGGAATTGAATTCTGGGGACATAGCTTTGCCGCCGGCCCTCAGGGTGAACTCCTTGCCGTAGCACCACAGGGGGAGGATACCTGTCTTTTGGTAGACATCGACCTTGACCACTCAGAGAATGTCAGGAGATGGTGGCCATTTCTGCGCGACAGGAGAATCGATGCATACAGCGATTTAGACAAACGTTATCTGGATTGACATGGAAAATCTACTTTTGAAGTACATGGGTGAAAGGCTGGAATCTTCTTCCGGCAGACACACGCACGGGGGGCCGGTCATAACCATTTCAAGGGAATGCGGTTGTCCGGCAAATGAACTGGCTGAGATGCTGACCAAAATGTTGAATGAGAAAATGGCAAAAGAGGGGCATGCACCAAAGTGGAAATGGGTAAACAAGGAGATTCTGCTGAAAGCTTCGGAGGAGCTTAAAATCAATCCGCGCGATGTGGAAGATTACATCAAGGCCGAGGAAAATGGTATGCTTCACGATCTGGTAGCTTCCTTTACGGAAACCTATCACGTGAGAAATGCAAATATCAAAAAGGTCATTCACGATGTAATCCGGAATCTTGCCAGCGAAGGCCATATCATCATTGTCGGGAGAGGGGGTGGTACCATTGCCTGGGACATTCCGAAATCACTGCACCTTTACCTGGAAGCTCCGCTTTCCTGGAAAGCAAATGTAGTTAGTTCCCAAAAAGGCATAGCCCTGGCAGATGCCAGAAAATTTGTGCTCGAACGGGACAAGCAGCGCGCCAACTTCAGGGAAAACTACAGAACCAAATATTCGGATGAAATTTATTACCACGAAAGATTCAATTGCAAGAGCCTTTCCGTGGAACAGTTGTGCCATCTGGTATGGCAGGCGGCCGAACTGAAAAAATTAATTTAATACGGAACAGATGTTATCTGACGACAGGAATGATTATCTGAAATCCTATGCAAAATATTTCAGCCTGACTTTTCAGATGATCCTGCTTGTGGTGATGGGAGGTTTCGGAGGAAAATTTCTGGATGGCTATTTTCAATTTAAATCGCACATTTTTACCGTCGTATTAATCGTACTCGCGGCCATTCTGTCGCTTTACCTTTTGTTCAAAACTATTTTAACCAAATAAACATCCCGTCAAGATCCCATGATGATAATCACTGCCCGCCGAAAATTTTTAAAAAAGGTGCTCGTCTTGTGCCTGCTGATTGCTTGTGTCTCACTGATCCTGTTCCAGTCACTGTTAAAAGGATATTATCTCAAAATTTTTCCCCTGCAATTTGCAGTGGTAAGTTTGGTCACAGTTGTCAGTCATTTGAGATTGATGACTTCCGTGGAACAGAATCCCAGAAGATTCAGTACTACCTTCCTTTCGGTGATGTCAGCAAAACTCTTTATCTACCTTTTTTTCATCCTGATTTGCCTGCTGATTGACCGTTCAAATGCCATCAATTTCGTCGCCACATTTCTCCTCTTGTATGTAACATTCACAATTTTTGAAGTTATCGAAATTTCGATTTTTTTTAAGAAAAATCAAAATTCTTCAAATTAAAAAATTAAATTTGACGCACAAAAAACCGGAAATGCTGAAAGCTTTTAGAACATTCATAATCTTATCTGCTTTTGTTTTAGCTACCTTTCTGACAGTCAAAGCAGAAGAACCAAACGCCGCCGGAACTGATCCAGCTGTAGAAAAATTCAACGCCAGCAAACTGATCATGGAGCACATCGCTGACTCCTATGAATGGCACATTGCAAAAATTGGGACCACCCATGTAAGCGTACCTCTGCCTGTCATTCTCTACAGTTCCAAAAGCGGTTTTCACTTTTTTATCTCCAGCAAGCTTCATCACGGCACAGAGAGCTATTCAGGTTTCAGAGTGGCAGGGGAGGAGTCCAAATTCAAAGGCAAGATTGTTGAAATAGCCGCAGACGGGACGGAAATGAGACCCTTTGATTTCTCCATCACCAAAAACGTCATGTCACTATTTGTGAGCATTCTCTTTTTGGTGCTCATCTTTACCTCCATCGCCAAACGGTACAAGGAGGGATTTGACAGACCACCCAAAGGCATTCAAAGTTGGCTCGAACCCGTTCTCCTTTTTATTCGTGACGACGTGGTCAAGGCATCCATCGGTGAGGAAAAATACAAAAAATATCTTCCTTACCTGTTGACAGTGTTTTTCTTTATTCTGATAAACAACCTGATGGGACTTATTCCCATCATCCCGGGAGGAGCCAACCTGACAGGAAACATCGCAGTCACGATGGTACTTGCCTTGTTTACTTTTGTCATCATACTCTTCAGCGGGTCAAAAGATTATTATACCCACCTGGTCAACGCACCGGGCATTCCCTGGTGGCTGAAACTGCCTATTCCGCTTATGCCTTTTGTTGAGATCATGGGTGTATTCACAAAACCATTCGTCCTGATGGTCCGGCTCTTTGCGAACATCACAGCGGGACACATCATTGCCCTGGGTTTCTACAGCCTGATTTTCATCTTCGGTGAGAAGAGCATATATGCGGGATATGGTGTCTCCATCGTCTCCATCCTCTTTACCATTTTCATGGGATTGCTGGAGTTGCTGGTGGCCTTTATTCAGGCCTATGTTTTCACTTTGCTGTCTGCTCTTTACATTGGGATGGCCCTGGAGCAACACTCGGAGCACGCAGAAAAAAGTCATTAAGAATAGGAGTTCTTTATTAGTAAAATATTGATATATAGTAATTAATAACTTTAAAAGTAAGTTAATATGTTTACATTAGGTGTGATTTTAGAAGTTGTGGCCAATGTTGCATTGGCAAAATTGGGAGCAGGAATTGGAGCAGGTTTGGCAGCCATTGGAGCAGGTATCGGCATTGGCCGTATCGGAGGAGGTGCAGTGGAAGCTATTGCCCGTCAACCCGAAGCTGCCGGTGACATTCGTTCCAACATGATCGTTTCTGCTGCCCTGATTGAAGGAGCTGCCTTTTTTGCCATGGTTATCTGCTTTTTGATACTTTTCGTTTAGTATTGAAGTTGCAGTTCTTTTTTATTCATTCTTAAAATTTCTATCCTATGGGTCTGGTAATGCCTGATTTTGGTCTGTTGTTCTGGATGGTAATCTCTTTTTCACTCTTGTTGTGGCTGCTCAAAAAATTTGCGTGGAAACCTATTTTAAAAGCGCTTACTGCAAGGGAAGATTCCATTGAAAAAGCGCTACAATCTGCAGAACTCGCAAAAAATGAGATGCTGAAATTGCAAGCCGGCAATGAAAAATTGCTCAAGGAAGCCATGCTGGAGCGGGAAAGAATCGTCAAAGAGGCAAGAGAGATGAAGGATTCAATCATCAGGGAGGCGAAGAATTTGGCTGTAGCCGAGTCCAACCGGGTGATCGAAGAGGCCAAGGCCGCCATTGTCAGGGAGCGGGCAGAGGCCGTCAACGAAATGAAATCAGTCATTTCCTCATTTTCCCTTGAGATAGCTGAGAAGATTTTGAAAGAACATCTTTCAGACAACAAAAAGCAAAAGGAGCTGGTGAACAACTACCTGGAAGAGGTAAAATTGAACTGACACCGGCAGCAAGAATCTTTTAATTCATCTAAACCGAAGAAATTGAACGAGAGTAAAATATCTGTACGTTACGCCAAGGCTTTTTTTTCTGCAGCTGTTGAGAAGGGATTGCTTGATCTTGTCAAAAAGGATGTTGATCAATTGTTGTTCCTGCTTCAAACACAGCCCAGGCTAAAAGAGTTGCTGGCTAGTCCGGTAGTTCAAACCAGTGAGAAACGGTCATTTTTGGACCAGGTCTTTAAAGGCCAGTTTAATAGCCTGACCCTTGATTTTTTCCATTTACTGCTGAAAAACAACAGGGAGATCTATTTGTTGGAGATGTGTCTGAATTTTCAGGGGTTGTATGGTAAACTGACCGGAATTAAATCCGCTCAGCTGGTCACTGCAATCAGGATCGATGAATCACAAATGGAAAAGTTCAACAAGTTGATTCAGGATCGTTTTGGCAGCAAAGCTGAAGTTTCAACCAGGGTGGATGAGAAGTTGCTTGGTGGTTTTATTCTGAAGGTAGAGGATCATCAACTGGATGCGTCGGTAGCTACGCAACTGAAAAAGATGAAAAGAGAATTGGTAAATGTTATAAAAAATTAAATAGAAGATTATGGCTGGATTGAAACCTGCTGAAGTATCTGAAATTTTAAAACAACAGCTGGAAGGCTTCAAAACCGTTGCCGAACTCGAAGAAGTTGGTACTGTTTTGCAGGTAGGCGATGGTATTGCCAGAGTTTACGGGCTCTCCAATGTTCAGTCGAACGAGATGGTAGAGTTCGACAGTGGCGTTATGGGCATCGTGCTGAATCTGGAAGAGGACAATGTCGGATGTGTTTTATTGGGTCCTACCGAAAAAATCAAGGAAGGAGACAGTGTAAAACGTTCCAACAAAATTGCCTCCATTCAGGTTGGTGAAGGGCTTTTGGGCCGTGTAGTGAACACGCTGGGTGAACCTGTTGACGGCAAGGGACCGGTGACAGGTTTGCTTTATGAGATGCCTTTCGAACGCAAGGCACCCAGTGTAATCTACAGGCAACCTGTTTCTGAACCACTGCAAACAGGGATAAAGGCCATCGACTCCATGATTCCGATCGGAAGAGGACAGCGCGAATTGATCATTGGTGACCGCCAGACCGGAAAAACTACAATCGCCATCGATACCATCATCAACCAGAAGGAGTATTTCAAAAAAGGCGAACCGGTTTATTGCATCTATGTAGCGATCGGTCAAAAAGGATCCACCGTGGCCAACATTGCGAAAACACTGCAGGAACACGGTGCCATGGATTATACGGTCATCGTGATGTCTACGGCATCCGACCCGGCTGCGCTCCAATTTTATGCCCCTTTTGCAGGAGCTGCCATCGGAGAATTTTTCAGGGATTGCGGTCATGCCGCACTGATCGTTTACGACGACCTTTCCAAACAGGCTGTGTCCTACCGTGAAGTTTCCCTGTTGCTTCGCAGACCTCCGGGTCGTGAAGCCTATCCGGGTGATATCTTTTATCTTCACTCCAGGCTACTGGAGCGTTCCGCAAAAATCAACCAAACCCTGTCGGTGGCACAGCAGATGAATGACATTCCGGAATCCATCCGCCATTTGGTCAAGGGTGGAGGCTCCCTGACGGCACTGCCCATCATTGAAACACAGGATGGTGACGTTTCTGCCTACATTCCTACCAATGTGATCTCCATTACTGACGGGCAGATATTCCTGGAATCTCATCTTTTCAATGCAGGTATCAGACCCGCCATCAATGTGGGTATCTCTGTATCCAGGGTGGGTGGAAATGCTCAGATCAAGGCAATGAAAAAAGTTGCCGGTACGCTGAAACTGTCTCAGGCAGAGTTCAGGGAATTGGAGGCCTTTTCAAAATTCGGTTCTGACCTGGATGCCGCCACCAAATCCGTCCTCGAAAAAGGCTCCAGAAACGTGGAAATCCTCAAGCAGGGAAGTGCCTCTCCAATGACCGTTGAACAGCAAATTGCCATCCTGTATTGCGGTACGAGAGGGTTGTTGATGGATGTTCCAAAAGACAAAATCAAGGATTTCGAAAAAGACTATTTGCAATTGCTGGAAACGCAATATGCGGATGTACTGCTTCAACTGAGCAGGGGTGAGCTAAATGATGAAATCACGGGCACACTCGAAGTAGCTGCAAAAAAGACCGTACAAAACTTTGTTTTTTAAGATGACATCATCCAAGAAAAAAATTGTTTAGATGGCGAATTTAAAAGAGATGCGACTCCGGATTGTTTCGGTAAAGTCGACACAACAGGTGACAAGAGCCATGAAAATGGTCTCCGCTGCTAAACTTCGTAAAGCACAGGATGCCATCATTCAGATCAGACCGTATGCAGAAAAGCTGCACGAGATTCTGGTAAGTCTGGTGGATCAGAATGGCTCATCCGATTTTGAGAACAAATATGCGGATCACAAGGAGACCAAAAGGATTCTCATCGTTGCCATCACTTCGAACAGGGGTCTTTGTGGCGGATTTAATTCAAATGTCATCAAAAAGGTGGAGGAGTTACTGGCAACTACCTATGATACCTTCCACGAAAAAGGTTTGGTTGACATCATGGCAATTGGGAAAAAAGCAGTTGACGGATTGAAGGCAAAAAACATAGCTGTATCCGAAACTGTTCACCAACTCTATGACAATTTAAATTATACCAGAGCAGAAGAGGTTGCCCAGCGTTTGATGGATGCCTATTCAAATGGTGAATACGATCGCATTGATTTGGTTTACAATCAATTCAAGAATGCCGCCATTCAAAAGTTAACGGTTGAGCAATTTTTACCTGTGGAAATCAAAGAGGAGAGCGATAGCAATTCCAAATCGGATCCTCACCATTATTTCAACAATTTTATTTTCGAGCCGGATGTGAATGAAATCATGGGAACCATCATTCCTAAATCGCTTAAAATTCAGTTTTTCAAAGCCATCCTGGATTCTGTTGCGTCCGAACACGGTGCAAGGATGACCGCGATGCACAAGGCAACAGACAATGCATCCGAATTGGTTCGCGCCTTGAATCTGCAATACAACAAAGCCAGACAGTCTGCCATAACAGGAGAAATTCTGGAGATTGTCAGCGGTGCCAATGCACTGCAGGGTTCTTAGTCTTCGTTCATTTATAATTCTTTGTATACCAATATATTGATTATTAAAAATTTAGCAAATATTTCAAATATTTAAGAATATGTCTCAATCCACAGGAAAAATCATACAGGTCATCGGACCCGTTGTCGATGTGAGTTTCGAAGAGGATAGTGCCCAGCTACCCAAGATTTATGATGCTTTGGAAGTGAAAAGAAACAACGGACAGGTGTTGATCCTCGAATGTGAACAACACATCGGGGAACATACGGTCCGCACGGTGGCAATGGACTCGACGGATGGCCTCTCCAGGGGAATGAAGGTCTTTGCCACCGGCAAGGCCATATCCATGCCGGTAGGCGACCAGATCAAGGGAAGATTGCTGAATGTGATCGGAGAGGGAATCGACGGTATCGGCTTTATCCCCAAAGAGCACACCTACGAGATTCACAATGAACCACCAAAGTACAAGGACCTGTCGACAGAACAAGAGATTCTGTACACGGGAATCAAGGTAATTGATTTGCTCGAACCCTATTCCAAGGGCGGTAAAATTGGTCTCTTCGGTGGTGCCGGTGTGGGTAAAACCGTTTTGATCATGGAATTGATAAACAACGTAGCCAAGAAATACGATGGCCAGTCAGTGTTTGCAGGAGTCGGCGAACGAACCCGGGAAGGGAATGACCTACTGCGGGAAATGATTGAATCGGGCGTTATCATGTATGGTGAAGCCTTCAAGGAAGACATGGCCAAGGGCGGATGGGATCTCTCTTTGGTCGACAAGACTGAGCTGGCAAAATCAAAGGCAACGCTGGTATTCGGTCAGATGAACGAACCACCGGGTGCTCGTGCCAGGGTTGCATTGTCAGGATTGAGTGTGGCCGAATATTTCAGGGATGGCGACAAGAAAGGCAAGGGAAATGACATCCTGTTTTTTGTTGACAATATATTCCGTTTTACACAGGCAGGATCTGAGGTATCCGCACTGCTTGGACGTATGCCCTCGGCCGTAGGATATCAACCGACCCTGGCTACGGAAATGGGCTTGATGCAGGAGCGGATTACCTCCACCAAGTACGGTTCCATTACTTCCGTTCAGGCTGTTTACGTGCCCGCAGATGACTTGACTGACCCGGCTCCGGCAACTACATTTTCCCACCTTGATGCAACGACTGTTTTAAACAGGAAAGTCTCGGAGATGGGTATTTATCCCGCAGTAGACCCATTGGCATCAACTTCGAGAATCCTTACACCTGTCGTAATTGGAGATTTGCATTACAATACCGCACTTAGGGTAAAGGAATTGCTTCAAAGATACAAGGAACTACAGGACATCATCGCCATTCTGGGTATGGATGAGCTGTCAGAGTCTGATAAATTGATCGTTCACAGGGCCAGGCGTGTCAGCGTTTTCTTTCTCAGCCTTTCCACGTGGCAGAAGCTTTTACGGGAATGAAGGGCGTTTGGGTCTCCATCGATGATACCATCAAGGGATTCAATACCATCATGGACGGAAAAGTAGACCAATATCCTGAAACTGCCTTCAACATGGTTGGTACCATTGAAGATGCGATTGAAAAAGGGGAGAAACTTCTTGCCCAATCCAGGTAACAGTTTTTATACTGAATTAAACACTTGAAGCATGCATTTGGAAATAATAACTCCTGAAAATAAACTCTTTGCCGGTGAGGCTGAACTCGTCAAACTTCCCGGATCCGGCGGATCCTTTGAAGTTTTGATGAACCATGCTCCAACCATTTCCACTTTGATGGAAGGACAGATAAAAGTGAAGGAATCGAACGGAAACCTGACCCATTTCGAGATCACGGGAGGAGTTGTGGAAGTGAAAAACAACAACATCATTGTGTTGGTTGACACTATGGCGTTGGTCTGATCGACCCGATGATCCGCAGCTTGGCGCAAGAGTTTAATGCAGATTAGAGTATTTACAAGTGTTTCAAACTAACGAATAAATCATTGTAATGGGAAGAGTATTGATCATTGGTGCCGGAGGAGTTGGAACGGTTGTCGCCCATAAGATGGCTGAGATGCCGGAGGTATTCTCTGAAATTATGCTGGCCAGCAGAACCAAGTCCAAATGTGATGCCATCGCTGCTAAAATTGGCAGTAAAAATATCCTAACAGCTCAGGTCAATGCGGATGACGTGCCCCGCTTGGTCAGTTTAATCAAATCTTTTCAACCCGATTTGGTCGTTAATGTTGCCCTGCCTTACCAGGATTTAACCATCATGGATGCCTGCCTGGAATCAGGCGTTTCCTATCTTGATACAGCCAATTACGAACCGCTTGACGAAGCCAAATTTGAATACAAATGGCAATGGGCCTATCGGGAAAAATTTGAAAAAGCGGGATTAACTGCAATTCTGGGATGCGGCTTTGATCCCGGAGTCTCCGGTATCTATACGGCCTATGCTGCCAAACACCATTTTGATGAGATTCATTACCTCGATATTGTTGATTGCAATGCAGGCAACCACGGCAAGGCTTTCGCTACCAACTTCAACCCCGAGATAAACATCAGAGAGGTTACCCAAAAAGGCAAGTACTGGGAAAATGGGAAATGGGTCTGGACCGAACCGCACGAAATACACCAACCTCTATCTTACCCAAGGATTGGAGAAAAAGAGTCCTATCTGATCTACCACGAGGAGTTGGAGTCGCTGGTCATCAATTTCCCTACAATCAAGAGGGCTCGGTTCTGGATGACTTTCGGTCAGGAATACCTGACACACCTTCGAGTCATTCAAAATATCGGCATGGCAGGAATCCAGCCAATCATCTATGAAGGCAAGGAGATCGTTCCCATTCAGTTTTTAAAAGCCGTTTTGCCGAAACCGGAAGAACTTGGCGTCAACTATACAGGAGAAACGTCCATTGGTTGCCGGATCAAGGGAATCAAGGATGGCAAGGATAAAACCTATTACGTTTACAACAACTGCAGCCACGAAGCTGCCTATTCAGAGACGGGAACCCAGGCAATCAGCTTTACTACCGGTGTGCCTGCAATGATTGGTGCAAAAATGTTTCTGGAAGGAAAATGGAAAAGACCGGGAGTCTACAATGTGGAAGAATTTGATCCCGATCCGTTCATGAAGGATCTGAACCTGTATGGCTTGCCCTGGTACGAATTACATGATGTAAACCTCGAATTTGATTAATCCCGTATCGACCCAATGCAATAAGATAAGTCCGGAAACAGTTTCCGGACTTTTTTTGTGCCAAATTTTACCCATGCATCAAAAAAAGCAGCTTCAAATTTTGGAAATTCGCGCATAATACGATACCCGAAAATGATAGTTTGGTAATCAATAAACATCATTTGATAAACTAAAATGGGTATTTGAAAATTTTTTTACTGATTTTCATTATTTATAATTAACATAATATTTAATTGTATCGTACTAACTACTTGCACATTATGATTATTGCTATTTAGAATGATTAAGTTAACTAGAGTGTATTAAGGCCAAGGAGATTTGGATATCATAATTCATTTGATAACTTTGAAATGCTGTTTGATAAATGATATGTACAATATGATAATCCTAACTTAATATTCTTGCCATGACAACCATTCAATTTCAAAACTCACTGACAGGTCTGGAGAACAAAATGTTCTATTTTGCACTTAGTTTGACGAGCAATTCGGATAAGGCACATGACCTTGTCCAGGAAACCTACCTCCGGGCACTAACTTATCAAAATAAATTTTCTGCGGATACCAATTTGATGGCTTGGGTATATACCATCATGAAAAATACCTTCATCAATGAATACAGGAGAAATGTAAAGGCCAAAACGACCCTGGAGAGCCAATCGGGTAAACTTCAAATGTCTTTTACCAAGGATGATTTCTATCCTTCAGTTGACTCCATTCATGCAGAAAAGGAGATTTACAAAAAAATAGATCTGCTGGAAGCCGAGTTCAGGGAGCCATTTCAACTGTTTCTGAATGGATACAAATACAAGGAGATTGCAGACAAACTTGACCTCCCTCTGGGAACGGTCAAAAGCCGGATTTTCTTTACCAGAAAGAAATTGTGCAGATGTTTGAGTGATTACGTCAATTAGTTTTAGTATTGGATAGAGTAGATTGGACGAGAGGGTTGCCCGGAAAATTCCGGGTAGCCCTTTTTTCATTTTGCGGGAATCTCTGCCTTCGTTTAGGATTCTATCGCTTTAGGCCAAAACTTTCGTCGATTCGATGGGTATGCAAGTCTGATCTGATTCTTTTTTGCCACACGTACAAAGAACCGTTGCCTGCACAGACAACAGTTCATTTGTATAATTTCCCGGACTTGCTGGATGGCAATCAGTAAAATTTGAATGGGATCAATGGAATGCCAGGCGTATCGTCGAAACACCTGTGGAAAGGTTCGGAAACAAGCCAACCTTTTGGCTGATATGATATTCTGCACCCAAATGCAGATTCAAAAACAATGAATTGACTGTGTGGAACTTATGTTCCTGGAAATAGCCGTTGTCCCAAACAAAATGCACCAATGCGTCTGCCAAAGAACCAGAAAGATAAAAATTTTAGTCCTGGCGGCACCAGAATTTTATCAAAGTAGTAGTTTCCTTTTCCATCTATCGGGAGTCCTTCTATCATGACAGAGATAGCTTTGGTGTTGTTTATGACAAATGCAAGCGATTTAAGGGCCTCTTTTCCCTTTGAGACCTTATACCTCTTCCATACCTGAACAGCAGTTTTTTGGTCAGTGAGAGGTGTACATTACCATCTTTGATGTAACATTTGATTCAACATTTTTATAACTCCTCCTGACCTCTGCAAAGGTCATCTTAGATTCCCCGGGCTACAAACAAAAAGCCACTGTATATATTTGATATACAGTGGCTTTTATTCAATTAAAGTGACCCAGCTGGGGCTCGAACCCAGGACCCCATCCTTAAAAGGGATGTGCTCTACCTGCTGAGCTACTGAGTCATCCTTGTAATTCCTTTGTTTTTCAAAGGCACTGCAAAGATAATTCATTTTTTTTAATCACCCAATCCTGAATTAAAAAAAGCAATTTTAGTCAATAAAAATTATATGTAACTAATATTCAGACAGATATAAAATTAAAAAATGGAAATATCGTTATCGGTTAAAAAGCACTATTTTTGCAATTGGACAATTTGTCAAAAGAAAAAGTACAAGTAATTAACTATTTGTCAATGAAGGAAAAGTGGTTATAATCACCGGAGCTTCTTCCGGTATTGGCCGCGCGCTGGCAGTAGAATATGCCAAACGCGGGGCTTTCCTGTCGCTGGCGGCCAGAAGAATTGAGTTGCTGAATAAGTTGCAGGCAGAACTTCCCAATACACCAATGATAACGGTTCAAACGGATGTTTCCCTTGAATCGGACTGTAGCGAATTGGTCCGTCAAACCATCCAAAAATTCGGGCGTCTGGATGTTTTGATCAACAATGCCGGATTGTCCATGCGGGCACTTTTTGAGGAGATTGAGCTGAGCAGCTTCAGGCAGGTGATGGATGTAAATTTTTACGGGACTGTCTATTGTACAAAATACGCACTTCCATATCTGATCGAATCCAAAGGATCCCTGGTTGGCATCATATCCGTAGCCGGACATGTGGGATTACCGGCCAGATCTGCGTATTCCGCATCAAAGTTTGCCGTGCGAGGCTTTCTGGATACCATCAGGCTCGAAAATCTATACACAGGGCTTCACGTACTTGTGGCAGCTCCCGGTTTTACTACTTCGGAAATCCGAAAATCTGCACTTACCGCCAATGGAACTCCGCAGGGGGAGACACCCAGGCAGGAAGAGAAAATGATGAGTGCCGAAGTATGTGCCTACCTGGTCGTGAAAGCGATTGAAAAAAGGAAGCGATCGCTGGTTCTCACCTTCAAGGAGGGAAAATTATCTGTTTTTTTGGGGAAATTTTGGCCACTGCTGCTTGATCGTCTAACTTTTCATCACATGGCCAAGGAGCCGGATTCACCGTTGGGCAAGAAAAGGATGTGAATTTGTCTGATTTGGCTTCAACCGGTCAGATTCCGTTTATCTGCAGGTAAACAAAGAAGGCGACTGCTATCACAATCACTGTCAAACCGATCACCCTGTTGGCCCAATAGAGTGTATTGATGGTAAATTTGTGTCTGAAAAGGTTGGCAAATCCAGTGATCAGAATCCACCACATCGAACCGCCGATAAAAATTCCGCCAATGGTCAACAACGCCTCGAGCGGATGGGAAAATTGCAAAACGATGCTGTATCCAGTAAAAATTGCCACAAAAACAAAGACAGACAGCGGATTAGATAATGTAACCAAAAATGTTGTCAGAAAATCCTGCAGGTGCGAAGAACCCCTTCTTTTGTGTTCCTGAATCTGCTTCGTGGGATTTGACCTGAAAATATAGATTCCAAGGAGGATCAAAACGAACAAACCAATCAATTTGAAGTAGAGTTCGTATCTCCGAATGAAGTCAATGATGATGGACAAACTAAATCCCGCCACAAATGCATAAAAAGTATCAGCCATAGCAATTCCTATACCGGAAAAAATTCCTGATTTCCAGTTTTTGTTTACTGTTCTCTGAATGCACAAGATTCCCAGGGGACCGAGTGGAATGGATACGGCCAGGCCAGTTATAATACCCTTCCAAAGTAAGTTTAAATCCATGTATGCAAAATTAAACGAAAAAATTATTTATACATACATTCTGCTGAATTCTGCGGTCTTTAAAGAGATAATTGGTTATTTTTAGCCTTTCGACACCGAAATTAACTATTCGTTTGTTTGCATAACCTTAAAAAATAATAAAGTGAAAACCAGTTTTTATTTGATCCTATTCTTTATGTTATCTGCCCAATTACTTAAATCACAAAGTATTGTAAAATTATGGCCAAAGGGAACTCCAGGAGAAGTGGTTTCTCCGAAGCCGGAAGAAACCTTTGATGGCAAAAGGGTTCGATACGTTTCGGAACCTACTCTTACGGTCTATCTTCCCTCCAAAGAGCAAAATACAGGCGTTGCAGTCATCATTTGCCCCGGCGGTGGATATGGGATTGAGGCAATGGATCACGAGGGATATGACGTTGCCGATTTTCTGCAAAGCCACGGTATCGCAGGCATCGTTTTAAAGTATCGTCTTCCCTACGGGCATTCGGAACTTCCCTTACAGGATGCGCAACAAGCCATGAGATTGGTCAGATTTCATGCCGAAGAGTGGCAGATTGATCCAACAAAGGTGGGAATCGCAGGATTTTCGGCTGGGGGACATCTGGCCTCTACATTGTCAACTCACTTTGATTCAGGCAAGAAGGATGCTGTTGATCCCATTGACAGGCTCAGCAGCCGTCCGGACTTTTCCATCCTGCTTTATCCTGTCGTGACCTTTAAAGAGGAGTGGGGCCACATGGGTTCACGGGAAAACCTGATCGGAAAAACCAATGACTGGAAGATCATCGAACGATTTTGCAATGAACTGCAGGTAACCAATCAGACACCTCCTGCTTTCATTGCCCTTGCGGATGACGACACGGCAGTAAAACCGCGAAACAGCATCGAATATTACCTTGCACTCAAGCGGGAAGGCATTCCGGCGGAGCTACATATCTTCAAGGAGGGAGGCCACGGATTCGGAATGCACAAAACAGGAAAAGCGCACGATCAATGGCCTTTGATGGTGGTCGAATGGATGAAAGCGATGAAATACATTAAATAATGGTGCAGGAGTCGTGGTTTGGATTTAAATATTGCCCCAAGTGCGGTGCTCCGGGATTTCACACTTTGGACAATGGGAGGTCGTACGGCTGCGAAGTGTGTAACCTTCACTATTTCATTAACAATTCGGCCGCTGTTGCATGCTTGATTATCAATGAGTCAGGTGAATTATTGCTTACTCGCAGGGCCATTGAGCCAAATTTGGGAATGCTTGATCTTCCCGGTGGATTTGTGGATCCGATGGAAACTGCGGAAGAGGCCATCAGAAGGGAGATCATGGAAGAATTGAACCTCCGGGTCACCGGAATTAGCTATCTGACCTCTTTCCCCAACCTTTATCCGTATTCGGCAATGATCATTCCAACCATCGATCTGGCCTATGTGTGTGAAGTGGAGGATTTTACATGCCTGCAGCCGGGAGATGATGTGGCGGCCGTTGAGTTTATGTTCCCCGAAGCCATCGACTTTACGAAATTATGTACAGAAAGCATGAAGCAAATCATTCTGTATTATCTACATACAGCGACAAACAAAATCTGAGACCCTAAAATGAATATTCCCCAAAGAATTGCGGCTGTAAGAGCCTTGATGAAGCAAAATAGCATAGATGCCTACCTGATTACGGGTACAGATCCTCATCTGAGCGAATACACACCGGAAAAATGGAAAACAAGGGAGTGGATCAGCGGTTTTACAGGATCCTATGGAAAAGTCCTTGTGATGCAGGAAGAGGTACTCCTCTGGACGGATACGCGCTATTTCATTCAGGCTACCGAGGAATTGGCAGGAACCGGTATCCAGTTGATGAAGGAGCGGGTACCTGAGGCCATCAGTCTGGAAGAGTGGTCAGCGGCCAACCTAAGAACAGGTAGTAAATTTGCAGTGGACGGATGGACTATCTCCGCTGCAGAGGGAGCCTCCCTAAAGTCAAAATTAGGTGCGAAGGGAATCATTTTTGATCCGGAATCTGATCTGGTAGGTGAAATATGGCACAACAGGACACCGCAGACAAATTCATCAATCTACGAACATCCTGCTGAATTTGCCGGCAAGTCGAGGATCGAGAAGATAGATTTGGTCAGGAAAAACCTGTTGGAAAAGGAAATCGACTCGACAATTGTATCCATGCTGGATGAAATAGCCTGGTTGCTCAACTTAAGAGGCAATGAAATTGAGTATACACCGCTTTTTACAGCCTATGCCTACCTGGATTTGAATGCTTGCCGGCTTTTCATCCATCCGGATAAAATTGGGACAACTTTAGGCAAGGAGTTGGAAAATGATGGCATCACAGTCGTCGGTTATGACCAGTTTTTACCCTTCTTGCGCCGAATAGAGGGCCAAAAGATACATATCGATCCCATTCGCTCTAATTACCGACTTTTTCAGGCAGTTTCAGAGTTGAATTTAATGGATGCTTCTGCTTCCTGCATCACCCAAATAAAATCGGTCAAAGATCAGGTTGAAATAGCCAATATAAGGAATGCGCACCTTAAGGACGGGGCTGCCATGGTCAATTATTTATACTGGATTAGTCATATCACAGAAGATGAAATAATTACAGAAGTTTCTGCCGGTAATTACCTGCAAATGTTTCGCAGCAGGCAACTTCATTTCATGGGTGAAAGTTTTCATCCAATCGTAGGATTCGGACCTCACGGTGCAATTGTTCATTATCATGCCTCCAAATCGACTGATCTGACCATTACCAAAGACAATTTACTCCTGATTGATTCCGGCGGACAGTACCTCGACGGGACCACCGACCTCACTCGCACCATCTGCCTCGGAAAGGCCACCCAAAAGCAAAAACAAGATTTCACCACATGCCTGAAAGCACATATTTCTCTTGCGAATACCATATTTCCAGATAAAACCAGAGGCTATTCGCTGGATACGATTGCACGCAAACCATTATGGTCTAAAGGATTAAATTATGGACACGGCACAGGTCATGGAATAGGCTATTTCTTGTCAGTTCATGAAGGTCCCATGAGCATCAGGGCCGAATACAACGATCAATTCATCCGGGAAGGCCAAATTATATCCAATGAACCCGGCATTTACCGAGCAGGAGAATACGGAATCCGAATCGAAAATGTGATTTTGTGCAAGCCATACATTCAAACTGAGTTTGGTAAATTTCTGTGCTTTGAAACGATTTCCTTGTGTCCGATTGACAAAAATCTGATTGTTGCGGAACTTCTTGACAAAGAGGAGGTAACCTGGCTAAATCAATACCATGAGACTGTATTCCGCGAGCTTTCCCCATTGATTTCAGTGAATGTGGTTCTGGAATGGTTGAGAGACCAATGCACTCCGCTCAATTAACGGCAAAAACTGCTCCTATGCAAAAATATACTCAGTTTCTGCTGATTTGCACGCTTCTCGCAGTGTTGGTGGACCTGCCATTTAGATCGGGGGCGCAGTACTTTGTAGTAGGTCAGGATCCGGCTTCCATCAAATGGCGCCAAATCAATACTGAAAACTTTCAAATCATTTACCCGTCTGATTATGAATCAGAAGCAAATCGAGTTGCCCATATTTTTGAAACAGTTTATCACCATTCCGGTGTTAGTTTGCTGCATCAGCCAAAAAAAATCTCCATCCTGTTGCATACACAATCCATGCAATCCAATGGTTTTGTTGCCTGGTCACCCTCAAGGGTAGAGCTCTTTCCAACACCAGGCCAGGAAAATTATGCACAGGAATGGGTGGAACAATTGGCCATACACGAACTCCGTCACCATGTTCAAATCGATAAAATTGAGTCCGAATTACCCAAGATATTCCGAATCTTATTGGGTGAACAGGCTGCTTCAGTGGTGATTGGGGCCTATCTTCCTTTCTGGTTTCTCGAAGGGGATGCCGTTGCAACGGAGACCGCCTTCAGCCATTCCGGCAGAGGAAGGTTACCAGCGTTTACCATGGAGCTTAAGGCACAGGCCGATGAAAAAGGGATTTTCAGTTTTGACAAGGCCTATCTCGGATCGTTCAAGGACTATGTTCCGGATTACTATCAACTTGGATATCAGATGGTTTCTAATATCAGAAATCAGAATGGAGAAGAGGTTTGGGGTCATGTGCTTCACTACATTGCCAGGAATCCTCTTGGATTGAATTCTCTTTCCAAAGGACTTGAAATTGCTACCGGGAAAAATCAGGACGACTATTATCTGTCGATGATGAAGAACCTTAGGTCGACTAGTCCATTTGGTTTTAATAATCAGACAGATACGGTTGACAACATCAACCAGCTTGTTGGCAATTGCAAGTTTTATACCAGCTACAGGTATCCGTTTTTCATCAATGATTCGACAATAGTTGCCTTGAAATCCTCCCTTGACCAGCTTCAAACGATAGTTTTGGTGGGCCAGGGCAATCGTGAAAGAAGACTTTTTACGACCGGACAGGTACTGGATGAATCCCTGAGTGAAACCAATGGTGAAGTTGTGTGGATTGAGTCGAAACCTGATCTCAGATGGACCCACCGGGAGGGTTCACATTTGCGCATCCTGAACATTTACGATGGAAAGTTGTGGGAGAAAGTGTATGGGGAAAAATTGTTTGCGCCTGTTATCTCTCCGGATGGAAAGCTAATTGCTGCGGTGAAATTCGATCACCTGAATCTTTGCTCATTGGTCTTGATCGACAAAGCCAATGGTCATATCATCAAGATATTCAAGGCATTGGATCGTCATGAATTTTTTACACCATCCTGGTCTAATGATCAAAAAGCACTGTATGCCGTAGAATTGGACAGCAGGGGAAAATCAATTGTCCGGATCGATTTGGCACAAGGAAGCAAGGAGACATTGACGGAACCGGCATATGGTGAAATAAAGAAGCCCATTCAGCGGGGAAACTACCTCTACTACGCATCGGATTTGACTGGAAAAAACGGAGGTTATGCTTTGGATCTTGCCACCAAAAGAAATTACAGGATTTTAACGGCAAAATACGGGATTAGGGATCTCCAAAGCAGCAAGAATGGCAAGAGCCTGGTCTTCGCCAACTATACGGCAAACGGCTTTAAACCGGCCATAAAAGAGACGCTTCCCGTTGATTGGATATCAGTGGACATGGTCAAACGCTTTCAGGACACCTTGTCAAATAAGCTGACGGCACAGGAAAAGGGGGTGATTGATTTTGGTTGCATGGATACTTCAAAATTTAAAAGCAATAAATACCTTAAATACAAGAATTTAATAAACATTCATAGTTGGTCACCCTTGTACATTGACCCTGACCAGTCGGTTGTAAATAGCGGATTCTCCATTGTTTCGCAAAACAAACTTACCACCGCGATAACCCAGTTTGGGTATAATTACTCAACTATCAATCAATCAGGAAAATGGATCGGTAAATTCGAATATGCGGGTTGGTATCCAGTTCTGCGGTTGTATGGTGATTATGGAAAGGAGTATTCAAAATATTACCAGATTAACAAGCATTACAGTTCCAGAAATGTTTTGATCAGTCAGGATACTGTAGCAATACCATTTTACAGGAAGGTAATGAATCTTCACCTCGATGCAACGTTGCCGCTTAATTTTTCCAAGGGGAAAATGTACCGAATGGTAGAGCCTGAAATTCAAATAGGCTATTCGCAGTATTGGAAAGAGCCAACCCTGCCATCAGGGATCTTCAGCGGAAGCTACATTCCCTTTACCTATCGTCTTTATGCTCATAACCTTAGACAGCAGAGCACCCGCGATATTCAGGCAGAATGGGGGCAGATCATCAATATTCAGTACAGGCATACGCCTATGGGGGATAAAAAGCTTGGAAGTATCACATCGGCGGAGGGGACCTTCTACTTTCCGGGACTTTTTTCCTGTCAGGGACTGCAGATCTACGGAGGTTATCAGGTCAAAAATTCAACCAACTCCTTTTTCAGCGATTTGATTTACTATCCCAGAGGATACACCGAGATGGAAAACAACAAATTGTTGAGTTTCAGAAGTGATTATGTGTTGCCGTTGTTCACACCAGACTGGAGGATCGGGCATCTTTACTATCTGAAAAGAGTTACAATGCGCCTGCATTACGATTATGCACAAATTTCAAGTCCTATTTTCCAGACAAATAGCACATTAAACCAATCTTTCAGCTCTACGGGCGGCGAATTTCTTACGGAATGTCATTTCCTCCGTTTCATCGCACCAGTGAAAATGGGCTTCAGAGAGTCCTACCTGATCGAATCCAAAATGGTTACCTCAGAGTTCCTTTTTGCCATCAGCTTTACGGCGATGTAGGCTACAGCCAATTCTCAGCAACTTAATGTCCAATCTGTCATCCATAGAGGTACTACCAGCAGTTGGAGTGCTCAATAAACATATGTAACTGATTGATAATTGTGGATTTCAAGGCAAATATTACACAAATTTTTCTTTTATAGTGTAGTCATTTTCAAATAATTAAATGATTTTATGAATCCTTTTGATTATATAAATTTGTTACACTTGTAATCATTTAGGTCAACTGACAATAATTATCATAGATAATTTATTATAATTAATTAAATATCAGTATTTTAATGCTATTAATTAAATATATTATTTATGTGATTAATTGAAACGGGGGTGGGGGATACCCACGTCTGAATCACATGTGTAATTTATCAACTGTGACATTTGTTAATTCAAAGATTTTTTGACTGGTTGTGTGTTGTAATTTTTTGTGTTACATTTGTGTAAACTTTATTGCCATGAAGGACCGAATCGTTCAATTTCTCTCGGCTGAATCCATTTCTCCGGCTGAGTTTGCCGATAAAATTGGTGTGCAGAGATCCAGTATGTCACACATCTTGAATGGACGCAACCATCCCAGCGCCTCCTTTCTCCAAAAGATGTTTCAGATTTATCCCGACTTGAATCCGCGCTGGCTGATGATTGGAGATGGAGCCATGAACATGGGTAAGGAGCAACCTGCACCTATCCATCCCATGAAAACGGAACCCGTCGTGAGCAGGGAGACAATTGCCCCTGAAAATGATACCGAAGCCAACCGTTTCCTGGAGAATTCCTTGTTTTCAACCCAAGGCGGCGGCTCAGCCATCTTGGGCACAAGAGAGCCAGTTGCTTCGACCGCAAAGCCGGAGAACACGTTTATTCAGCCTGAATCCGACCCGGTAGCTCCATCTGTTCACGTTTCACAGGAGAATCTATTCGATGCCTCCCGGCCCGGCCAGCATTCGGGATCTGCTCCCGATCTGTTGCACGGAAAAGAAATAGAACAGGTTTTATTATTTTTTAAGGATAAAACTTTCGCTGTCTACAAGCCTTCCTAAGCCTTATTTGGCTATATTTGTGCACCCTTCCAGGTACATTATTCCTGCCTGATTTGAAAGAGTCATCCGGCAGGTTTTACTGTATCCGGCAAGCTTATCCCAGGATATTCAGGGTGAACATCCTGTATTCTTTCGGTGCAGATGGAATGGAAGGTGAATGGTAGCCATGCATTAACAAGATTATTTGATGAAAAAACTGGTGCAGAACCTGCAGGTTGTTTCCAACAGAAGACTGAACAAAGACCACGTGCTCCTGGAATTGAAATCTGAAATACCGTTGGATGGAATTGTTCCCGGACAGTTTGCAAACATTTTGGCTGATCATGCACAAAATGTATTCCTCAGAAGGCCCTTTTCCATTTATCAAGTAGATTACAAATGTAACTCAATCTATGTCCTCATTAAAGTAGTTGGAGAAGGTACATTAGGGATTTCAAAAAGTTCGGCGGGTGAGTATTTAAGCGTCATCTTTCCGCTGGGTAGCGGTTTTTCTCTCCCTGAAAAGAGGTCAAAACTGCTGTTGGTTGGCGGAGGAGTGGGTGTTGCCCCTCTTCTGTTTTTGGCATCAATGCTCGAAAAGGGGCAACATCAGGTTGATATCCTATTGGGGGCCAGACAGTCCGTTGATCTGGTATCATTAGACGACTTCGCAGCATATGGTTCCGTTTACACGACTACCGAGGATGGAACGCATGGCACAAAAGGATATGTAACGAATCATTCAATTTTTGGCGAAGAATTGTCGACCTATGACAAAATTTATTCCTGTGGTCCGGAAGCGATGATGAAAGCGGTAGCCAGGCAAGCCAAATTGAATCGAGTAGCCTGCGAAGTTTCCCTGGAAAATACCATGGCCTGCGGATATGGGGTTTGTCTTTGTTGTGTTACGGAAACAACGGAAGGTCATCGTTGTGTTTGCACCGATGGTCCAGTATTTGACATAAATCAACTGAAATGGCAGATTTAGGCATTGATATAGGAGGACTCCAGCTCAAAAATCCAGTTTTAACCGCTTCTGGGACTTTTGGCTATGGAGTGGAATTTGAAGATTTTTTTGATGTGAACAGCCTTGGGGGCTTTGTTGTGAAGGGAACAACCCTGCATCCACGTCAGGGAAATGCCTACCCCAGAATGGCTGAAACCCCGTCCGGGATGCTTAATGCGGTCGGATTGCAAAACGGGGGAGTGAAATATTTCATTTCCAATATCTACCCACGTTTACTCAAGTTTAATACCCATATTTTGGTCAATGTCTCCGGATCTACGATTGAAGAGTACGTTTCCTGCGCAGAGCAAGTCAACGACCTGGAACATATTTCAGCCATAGAACTGAATATTTCCTGCCCAAACGTTAAGGAAGGAGGTATGGCATTCGGCACCAGCTGCCCGGCGGCAGAAGCAGTTGTACGTGCAGTCAGAAGAGTTTACCACAAACCGATCATGGTCAAATTATCACCTAATGTGACAGATATTGCCGAGATAGCAAAAGCAGTAGAAGCCAGTGGGGCGGACAGTATATCTCTGATTAATACCATATTGGCTTTGGCTATTGACGCTGAAAGCAGAAAGCCTGTCTTATCAACCATTACCGGCGGACTCTCTGGTCCTGCCATCAAACCCATAGCACTTCGCATGGTCTGGCAGGTTTACAATGCGGTGAAAGTGCCTGTGGTGGGAATGGGTGGAATCATGAATGCAAATGACGCCATAGAATTTTTCATAGCCGGGGCATCTGCCATTCAAATTGGTACGGCCAACTTTATTGACCCACTGGCTACCCAGCACACCCTTACCGGGATCGACGACTACCTGGAAAGACACAAATTCAAATCCATCAAAGACATTATAGGTTGTTTACAAATGTAATCTTTCGTTTGTTTTGAATGATTCTTTGTATTGACACATGTAAATTATTTCGCTATGTTTCGTTTTTTCTACAAGTTTACTTTTGTTACTTTTCTTTTAATATTGATTCCGTCTTTTTATGGATTTCATCCTTCCGGTGTTCAGAACAAGGTCGCATTTTTGGAAAACAGAAGAATTAATAGTCTGATAATAAAGAAATTAGTTTCGTCACAAAACACAGATTTGCTCGACAGGAGCTTTGAACGGTTTCGTGAACAGAATCTTTTGAAAGGATTGGCTGTTGCCATTGTGAAAGATGAGAAGCTGGTTTTTGCCAAAGGTTATGGTTATGCCGATGTGGAGGCAAAAGTTGCTGCATCTCCCGAACAGTTGTTTAGAATTGCCAGTGTATCCAAATTGGTAACTGCAATTGCTGTGATGAAACTGGTTGAGAGTGGAAAAATCACGCTGGAGAGTAAAGTGTTTGGAAAGTATGGGATTCTCAACAAGGAAAAGCAGTTTCAAACAAAGGATAACAGGCTGGAAAACATAACTGTAAGAAATCTTTTGAATCATTCCGGCGGGTGGACACAACGTTATGGCGACATCGCCTTTTTGCCCAGAATCGTATCCGACCAGACAGGCGATCCAATGCCTTTGAATATTTCCTCCTATTTAAAGTTTGTCATTACCAGAAGGCTCCATTTTACACCTGGGACAGCAAGTGCCTATTCCAACCTAGGATACATGATCCTTGGGGAGGTTATTGCTACCGTAGCCAAAACCAGTTACGAAAAATTTGTCAAAGAGAATGTCCTGAAACCTGCTCACATCTTCGATATGCAATTGGGAGGTAGTTTTGAAAGCGAAAAATTGCTGGACGAGGTCAGATATTACCAGCCGGAGGATGCCCAACCGGTCGAAGCCTATGATGGCAGTGGCAGGATGGTACCACGGATTTACGGAAGCACCAACATGGCCCTATTGGGCTCCGCAGGGGGATGGATTGCCTCACCGATAGACCTGTTGAAACTGGTGATCGTCATAGACGGGGATCCACGGATAAAGGACATCATTTCTGCCAAGAGTATAGCCGAAATGACACACGTTGATGAGAAGGGACTGGACCCGCTTGGTTGGAGAAGCACCAATGAACATGGCGAATGGTGGCGCACAGGTACACTTCCTGGCTCTTCGGCGCTCGTAAAACGGGAACCCAATGGCATTTCCTGGGTAATGATTAGCAACACAAGCAATTACAAGGGACCACATCTTGCCATTGAGATGGACAGGGCGATGACAGGTGCATTGAAAAAAATCAATTCATGGCCCGACTATGACCTATTTGAGTTCTTTCCAAAATAGATTTTCCAATCTTTAGGCTATTCTGATGGTGTATTGTTACCTTCTATGGGTTATTCCGTATATCAACCCGTCAAGCGGTCTAAGCCGCTCATAAAGTCGGATTAACAAATTAGTTTAGTATATGTCAGAATTTGAGGTTTTAATCCCCAAATTGGGAGAAAGTATTCAGGAAGCCACCATCACCAAGATCTTTGTGAAAGTCGGTGATTCAGTCCAGGAAGATGATCTGTTGTTCGAGGTAGCCACCGACAAGGTCGATTCTGAGATTCCCTCACCCGTGGCTGGTACCATCAAGAGCATCACTTGCCAGGTAGATGATCTTTTGGCTGTTGGAAAAGTGGCCATGGTCATTGATTTGGTTGGAAACGGCAACGAACAGTCGGTTTCCCCGAAAGTTTCGGCACCCGAAAAGACTTCACCTGAGGCAGTGGTTGCAGAAAAGCCCCGCGAAAGCAGTAAACAAAAGGTGGAAACTACAAGGTTTTATTCACCACTCGTTAAAAGTATCGCCGGGAAAGAGGGCATTCCGCTCGAAGAATTGGAAGAAGTCCAAGGAAGCGGAATTGGGGGGCGAATTCAGAAAAATGATTTGATCAAATATATCGAAGAGCGAAATGCTGGCTTATCAGACTCCTCTTCGCAGAAAAATCTTCAGCCATTAGATGCCAAAAGTTCGGTTTCAATTAAATCAGAGAAGCCGGCAGTTTCCGTTTCGGTTGGCGCGGAAGACACGATCATGGAAATGGACCGGGTTCGTAAGTTAATTGCCAGGCACATGGTGATGTCCAAGCAGGTTGCCCCGCACGTAACCTCCTTTGTAGAAGCCGATGCCACCGAAATGGTATTGTGGAGAAATCGCAACAAGGATATTTTCCAGTCCAAATATGGCGAAAAACTCACCTTCCTTCCTTTCTTCACGGAGGCTGTAGCCAAGGCCATCACTGAATTCCGGATGATTAACAGCTCCGTTGACGGGGAACGAATTATCCTGAAGAAAAAGATAAACATTGGGATTGCAGTGGCCACAAACAGCGGAAATTTGATGGTACCAGTCATCAAGGAAGCAGACACCAAGAATCTGTTTGGTTTAACCAGGGAGATCAACCAGTTTGCTGAATCCGGAAGAACAGAAAAGCTTAATCCCGACGACCTTCAGGGAGGAACCTTTACCATCACCAATTTTGGATCCTTTGGCAATACAATGGGTACACCCATCATCAATCAGCCCCAGGTCGCCATTCTGGCCATCGGAACAATAGAAAAGAAACCCGCTGTCATTGAAACTGCCATGGGTGATGCCATTGTGGTCAGACACAAAGTATTCCTCTCCCTTTCGTATGATCACAGGGTAGTCGACGGGATGCTCGGAGGCAAATTTCTTCGTCGGATAGCCGACCTAATAGAGGAGTTTGATGTGAACCGAATAGTTTAATTGAAATTTCCTATTAATTTATATATGAATAACTTATACGACTTACCTGTTCAAAAGAAATTTTCTATTTTGCAAACCGAGAAATCGACCCTGCAAAAATGGTATCACCTGATGGTTCTGGGACGAATGCTGGATGAAAAGGCTCCCAATTATCTGAAGCAGGCCATTGGCTGGTCGTATCACGCACCTTATGCAGGACACGATGGGATCCAACTGGCAATTGGGCAGATTTTTGACAGGGAACAGGATCACCTTTTTCCCTATTACAGGGATTTACTGACCAATTTATCAGCCGGACTGACTGCCGAAGAGATTATTACGAACGGAATCTCCAAGGCAAACGATGTCAATTCGGGTGGACGGCACATGTCCAACCATTTTGGCAAACCTGCCTGGAACATTCACAATGTATCCTCAAGCACCGGAAACCACACGCTTCATGCTGCAGGGGTAGGACGTGCCATCAAATATTACAAGGGAGAAGGAGTATCCATCAGCTCTCAGGGCGAGTCGTCCGTGAGCGAAGGTTATGTGTATGAAGCCATCAATGGGGCTTCGACGGAGCAATTGCCCGTTATTTTTGTGTTTCAGGACAATGGATATGGCATCTCTGTTCCCAAAAAAGATCAGACCGCCAACAGGAAAGTAGCCAATAATTTCTTGGGATTTAAGAACTTACGTGTTATTCACTGCAATGGCAAGGATGTGTTCGACTCCATGAATGCCATGGTTGAAGCTAAAAAATGGGTAAAGGAGAACCAACTTCCCTGTATCGTGCAGGCAAACTGCATACGCATTCACTCACATTCCAACTCCGACAGACACGATCTTTACCGGAATGAAGTAGAATTGAATTATGTCAGGGAGTATGACCCTTTGGCCAAATTCAAGCGGTTATTGCTCAGATATGAGCGGTTTACCGTGGAGGAGTTGAATGCCATAGATGAGATTGCGAAGGACGAAGTGAAACAAGCCCACCAGTTTGCCCTGCATTCGCCGGATCCGGATCCAAAGAGCATTTACGATTCTGTTTATGCAAAAGACTATATATCAGTTAAATATCCACTTGGATTGCATGAATCCGAGAGTGGAACGAAGAAAAAGCTGATTGAAGCCATCAACGAAACGCTTAAGGCAGAATTTACACTGAATCCTGACACCTTTATCTGGGGACAAGACATTGCCAACAAGGAAAAAGGAGGAATCTTCAATGTTTCCAAGGGTCTTCAGAAGGAATTCGGCAGGCAGCGCGTCTTCAACGGCCCCATTGCAGAGGATTTCATCACCGGTACTGCGAATGGAATGTCCCGCTACAACAAAAAAATTAGGATTGTGGTGGAAGGTGCCGAATTTGCCGACTACTTTTGGCCGGCCATGGAACAATTCGTTGAAATGACCCACGAATACTGGCGAACAAACGGTCAATTCGCACCAAATGTAACCATTCGCCTGGCATCCGGAGGCTATATCGGAGGCGGACTCTATCATTCTCAGACCATTGAGGGTTCACTGGTCTGTTTTCCCGGTATTCGTATTGTATATCCCTCCTTTGCGGATGATGCTGCCGGATTGCTCAGAACATCCCTTCGTTCGGAGGGTCCAACGCTCTTCCTGGAACCCAAGGCGCTATACAATTCACCCGTGGCTTCTGCCAATGTACCGGCAGATTTTGAAGTTCCGTTTGGCAAAGCCAGAATCAGACGTTCAGGCAAGGACTTAACCATCATTACCTATGGAAACACCACCCATTTGTCTCTCGCAGCTGCAGAAAAAGCATCAAAGGAGGGTCATGAGGTAGAGGTTGTTGACCTAAGATCCCTGATTCCACTCGACAAGGAAACCATCCTGAATTCCGTCAGGAAAACGGGAAAAGTACTCATCGTGCACGAAGACAAAGTATTTGGCGGATTCGGCGGAGAACTTGCCTCAGTCATCAGCGAAGAAGCTTTTGAATTTTTGGATGCTCCCATTCGCAGGGTTGGATCCGAATTTACTCCTGTTGGATTCAACAGGATCCTCGAAGCGGCCATCCTCCCCAATGAAAACAAAATCTATGAGGCCGCCATCTCGTTGCTGAAATATTGATAGCACGATGCCTACAAATGGTTCTGGAAATCAGTTTCTGAGTTCTGTGTCAACGTTCTGAGATAATAATTTTTTAATTCACATTTTATCGGATGAAAACAATTGCATTACTATACAGCTTCAACTCCATCAAATCGGCCAAAATAGCCGCCAAAATTGCTGAAAACTTTGAGGGCTTTAAAATTGAAAACCTCAATGTAGAAAGTTGCAAGGGGGAAGAATTTCTGCTGTATGACGGATATATCCTGAGTGTTCCTACCTGGTTCGACGGCGAACTGCCCAACTATTGGGATGAAATCTTGCCGTCTTTGGAAAATTTGGAACTTAACGGGAAAAAAGTTGCCCTTTTCGGACTGGGTGATCAAAAGAACTATCCTGAAAATTTCTGTGATGCGGTAGGTATCCTTGCAGATTTCTTTGCGGAGAAAGGAGCCAAAATCATAGGATTTACTTCCAGGCAGGGATATGAATTCGAATCTTCCAAAGCAATGAGGGAGAATCTGTTGACAGGCCTTTTACTCGATCAGGAAAATCAGTCCAAATTGACAGATGAGCGCGTCAAAAAATGGGTCAAACAACTGGAACTTGAATTTAATTAAGTCATTACGGTATTATTTTGTAACTTTGCCGGCTGGATGGCTAATTTAAAGGTTAACCAATATTCATGCTGAAGTTGCTTAAGGTATTCCTGCTGGTACTTTTACTTGTAATCATTTCCGTTTTCATCAACGAGTTCTTTTCGTACGATTACATCTATCCGGAATACCACATCAAAATTGAGGAAATCAACGTCACAAGTTGTAAATCCATTCTGATTCAAGATCTTAATGGACTAATCCCTGTTAAATACAATGGCACGCTCGATTTTGACACCATCCCGGAAGGAATCAGAAAATCTGTATTCATCAACTACATGCTGCCGGCCATTGTCATTGAAAGGGACCATCTGCTGGATCTGCTGCGTCACACGGAGTTCATTGAAAACAGGATGATAAACAAGCGGCCACTCAGGCACGATGACATCCTCTTCTTCAAAGAGATGATGCAAAAATATGATGCAACATCTATAAAGGACTTAAAATTAAGACTTTACCCTCATCCTGCAAGCCTTGTACTGGCTCAGGCAGCCCTTGAATCCGGCTGGGGAACCTCCAATGTTTTTTCCAGGGCGAATAACCCTTTTGGGATCATGTCCTTTTCAAGTGACGAACAGCGAAAAAAATTCCTGAACCCCGAACAACAAACAGAGGTGTATCTTAGGAGTTATAATGATGTAAATCAATCTGTTGAACACTATTATTTCTTTACGTCCAAGTTATCCTCCTATGAAAAATTCAGGAAAAAGAGATGGGAGAGGGGTTCCTCCATCTCCCTGGTTAAATTGCTTAAAAGTTATCACGAGACCAATGAATACACCACTTTGATCGAATCCATCATCAAAAAGAATGATCTGGAGAAGTATGACAATGTAGCCATCAACAAGGATTATTTCGGGTACCAGCAGAATTACCTCCAGGTAATCAAAAGCTACTTTGTTGACTATTTTTAAGCAAAAAGTTGATCCAATGTATTAATTAAAATATTGTAAATGAAATTCAAAATGAAATCAAAAAAGAAAATTGCCATTGTGGCGCACGATAACCGCAAACAGGACATGGTGGAATGGGTTAGCTACAACTGGAAGGAACTCGCACAGCACAGCATGATTTGCACTGGAACTACAGGCAGACTGGTCGACGAAACGATGCGGCTAAAATGCAAGGAGAACGATGCAGTACCGCCGGAAATTCTTCGATTGAAATCCGGACCGCTTGGTGGCGACCAACAACTTGGATCCATGATTTGTGAAGGCAATGTGGATCTGCTGTTCTTTTTCTGGGATCCCATGCAACCACAACCACACGACGTGGATGTGAAAGCCTTGTTACGCATTGCCGTGATGTACAATATTCCTACCGCATCCAACAGGTCAACGGCTGACTTTATTATCTCTTCACCGTTGTTTCACCAGCAGTATGAACCAATCGTAACAGACTATTCCGATTATACGGCAAGAAGCCTCTGAAGCTTGTCCCGATAGAAGTATCCTTTAAAAACAATGATTTACCCTAATGAGCCCGGTTGAATCATTTATTGTATTGTCTTATAATTAATATTATGTTAACTAGAATAGGGGAAAAGAGAGGAGTCAAAATCTGACTCCTTCTTTGGTGCTATTTGTTCATCTTTTCGAACTTATCCATCATCTTCAGACGATAGTACAAGTTTTTAAGCTGATCTTTGATGTAAGTATCCTTTGGGTTGTATTCAACTGCTTTTTCCAGGTATGGAACAGCCTTTGCGAATTCATCATCAGATTTTTTCTTTTCAGCTTCGAACTTTGCCTGATCGGTGGTTGGTACCTGTTGCGCAACTTCGAATTGCTTCACGCCTCGGTTAAAATAGATCACTCCAATGTTGTAAAAAGCATCGGCATAATCTGCTTTCACTTTGATGGCGAGTTCATATTCCTTGATGGCATCATCCTGTCTGCCCATTTTATCCAGGGCAATGCCCTTGGCCAGGTAGAAGGATGGATTATCTTTTTCCTTTGCGATGGCCTTGTCCAGATAAACAATGGCCTCTTCCGTTTTTCCTGTTGTGATATAATAATTGATCAACTGAACAAGGATACTCTGGTCTTCAGGATATTTGTCGAAAGCTTCCTTCATGATCTTCACGGAAGCCAGCGTGTCACCCTTTTGCTGATAAGCGCTGATGATTTGTGAATAGGAAGAGCCGGGGTTATAACCGTGTTGTGCTGTCAGGGAAAAATACTTGATTGCTTTGTCAAACTGCTTGGCGTTCATAGCGGCCAGTCCTGTGTTGTACATAATTGCAGTATCGATCGTGTTGTCTGATTTGAACAGCGGTGTAGCCTCAAGATTCAAAACTTTTTCAAAATAATCACTGGAAACAGCATACTTCTGGGCCTGAAAAGCCTCAATGGCTGCATTGGACAAAGTTGGAATAAAACTACTTAACAACTTGATTTTCAAAGCTGGACTTCCTCCCTTGGGATCAAGTTCAATGGCTTTCAGAAAGGACTTATAGGCCTCTTCAAGCGGATTCTCAACCAATTTCTTGTAATTTTCATCCTTTGTTTTAGAGATGGCTTCGAGAATTTCTCCCCTGGCCTCCCAGGTATCAGGCCAGCTAATTGTTTTCTCAGATTTCGGATTAGCCGGGTTGATCGTTTCTTGAATTGCTTCCCATGCTTTGTCTAACTTTCCACTCTCTTTGTATGACAAGGCACTGCTAACCTTTCCTTTTTGAGCGAACAAAAAACCGTTCACTGTGAGCAGGATCACTACTAAAAGAATCTTTTTCATTACGGACAATTTTTGATTTAAATTATTATTAATCGAGATTTTCATCAATCTTATTTTCTTCGTTTGTATTTTCATCGGCATCTGAAACCAATGTTTCCGGTTCTTCTTCGATTTCGGTGATCTCTACCCTGGCTACTGATGCAATGGAATCATCTTCCCTCAGGTTGATGAGTTTTACTCCCTGTGCTGCTCTGCCCGTCATCCGGATCTCCCCTACCGACAGCCTGATGGTTACTCCTGCTTCGGTGATAATCATCAGGTCGTCTCCGTCTGTTACATTTTTGATGGAGACCAGTGCCCCGGTTTTTTCGGTTACGTTGATGGTCTTGACTCCCTTTCCACCCCTGTTGGTTACGCGGTAATCCTCAATCTTGGATCTCTTTCCGTAACCGTGTTCGGAAACAACAAGGATGTCATCCTCCTCATTGGCAACGCACACCATTCCCACCAGTTCATCGTTTTCATTTCCAAGGGTAATTCCCCTCACACCGGAAGCAGTACGTCCAATGGCACGGGCATGTTTTTCGTGGAATCTGATGGCCTTGCCAGTCTTCACGGCAAGCATCATCTCGTTTTCACCATTTGTCAGCTTTGCTTCGAGCAACTGGTCATTTTCGCGGATAGTAATCGCATTGACTCCATTCTGACGTGGACGCGAATAGGCCTCAAGGGAAGTTTTCTTGATGGTTCCCTTTTTGGTGCATAGAATGATGTAGTTGTTGTTGATGTATTCTTCGTCTTTCAGCGATTTCACATTGATGTAAGCCCTGACCTGATCGTCGGGTTCAATGCTGATCAGATTCTGAATGGCTCTCCCCTTGGAAATCTTGGTTCCTTCAGGAATTTCATACACCTTCAGCCAGAAGCATTTTCCCTTTTCCGTGAACAAAAGCAAGGTATTGTGCATCGTGGCAATAAACATGTGTTCCAGGAAATCTTCATCCCTGGTGCTCGATCCCTTGGAACCGATTCCACCTCTCGACTGCGTTCTGAACTCAGTCAATGGTGTACGTTTGATGTAACCCATGTGGGAAATGGTGATGACCATGTCCTCGTCGGCGTAAAAATCTTCCGGATTGAATTCTTCCGAGGCATAAACTATTTCTGTACGACGTTCATCCCCGTACAGAGTCTTGATTTCTGTCAGTTCATCCTTGATAATCTGCATCCTGAGTGGTTCGTGCGACAGAACCTCCTTGTACCAGTCGATCATTTTGCACAGCTCCGTGTAATCCTGATGGATTTTGTCCCGCTCCAGCCCGGTAAGTTTTTGCAGTCGCAAATCGAGAATGGCACGTGCCTGAATATCATCCAGCTCAAAATTGGAGCAAAGGTTCTCCCTGGCCTCGTCGGGTGTTTTCGCAGCCCTGATGATGGAAATGACTGCATCCAGGTTGTCAATGGCAATGATCAAACCCCTCAGGATGTGGGCTTTCTTTTCTGCCTGATCCAGATCATATTCCGTCCGCCGGATTACTACTTCATGTCGGTGTTCCACAAAATACTGGATCAGCTCTTTCAGGTTCAACATCTGCGGCCGGCCTTTGACCAGAGCGATGTTGTTGACGTTGAAGGCTGTCTGAAGTGCAGTGAATTTGTATAGTTTGTTCAAAACTACACTGGCCATCTCTTCACGCTTGATGTCGATGACGATTCTCATCCCGGAACGGTCGGATTCATCGTTGATGTTGCTGATGCCGTCGATCTTCTTTTCATTGACCATCTCGGCAATCTTGATGATCATTTCGGCCTTGTTGACCATGTAGGGAATCTCCGTGATGATCAGTTTTTCCCTGCCATGCTCGTTCGTTTCAATTTCGGCACGTCCCCTGACAACTATTCTTCCTCTTCCCGTTTCAAAAGCTTCCCGAACACCCGCATAGCCGTAGATGATTCCTCCGGTAGGAAAATCAGGCGCCTTGATCTTGTCAATCAGGACGTTGATGGAAACCTCCGGATCGTCAATGTAGGCAATGATGGCCTCAATGGTATCCGGCAAATTGTGCGGGGGCATATTTGTTGCCATCCCAACTGCAATACCTGAAGTTCCGTTGATTAGTAAATTCGGAAACTTTGTTGGTAAAACGGTGGGTTCCGACAAGGATTCATCGAAATTCGGCTGGAACTCAACGGTATTTTTATCCAGATCGGCAAGCGCCTCCTCTGCAATTTTTTTTAGTCTCGCCTCTGTATAGCGCATCGCTGCAGGACTGTCCCCATCGATGGATCCAAAATTACCCTGGCCATCAATCAGGGGATATCTCAGCGACCAGAGTTGCGCCATGCGAACCATGGCATAATATACGGAAGAGTCTCCGTGCGGATGATATTTACCCAGCACCTCCCCCACTATTCTGGCAGATTTCTTATAGGGTCTGTTTGAAAAGTTACCTAACTCGCTCATTCCGAACAATACCCTGCGGTGAACGGGCTTTAGCCCGTCACGAACATCCGGCAGAGCCCTGGAAACAATAACCGACATTGAATAGTCAATGTAAGCCGTTTTCATTTGCTCTTCAATATTAATCGGAATAATTCTTTCTGAATCAGACATATATATCTTATTTGTATTTTAAGGTGTTAAAAAAGCAACACAAAAATAATCATTTTAAAGTTATTCGTGGAATATGATCCTGATAAAATATCGTTATTTAACCTGGATTTTATATCCTCCCGGACTGTGACATTTTGGCAATGGTCTCATTCTTGCAGATAAAATATTTTTTTAATTAATATATTCTATTTAAACATCTTATATCTAAAGCATTAACCAATTTTGCAGTTGATAAATTTATTGTTAAAGAATGAATTAGATGAAATTTATAATTAAATTTATTTATTATTTTGCTGAAGGAACGATTTTTGCTGAGAGAAATTTAAAACTATGTAATGGACTCAAAATTTTCGCCTAGAATAAAGGATGTTTTGACATACAGCAGAGAAGAGGCTATTCGGTTGGGGAATGAACATATCAGTACAGAGCACCTTTTTCTGGGTATTCTGCGTGATGGGGAGGGTATTGCCATAGATACCATGAAGCAGCTTGGATTGGACCTTCCAAAATTAAAAAATGAAATAGAGTTGCACCTTAGAAANGGTGTGTCCCTTGCCATAGATGCCTCGATACCGCTGCTGAAGAATACGGAACGGACGCTGAAAATCGTCTTTCTGGAAGCAAGGTCGCTCAGTGAAGAGACTGTCAACACCGGACATCTTTTGTTGGCAATATTGAAGGAAAAAGATGGACTGGTGTTTGAATTATTTAAAAAAAGCGATGTGAATTACGACGAAGTAAAGACAAAAATCATAGAGTTATCAAAAGTTGAGAACAAATCCGATTTCCCTGAAGAAGGTGACGATCAGGACGATATGTTCGGACGAAGCAGTGGCTCTGGCTCTGGTTCAACGCAGGGTGCCAAAGGAAACGCCAATCCAAAGACAGACACACCGGTTCTGGATAATTTCGGCGTTGACATTACGAAGGCTGCAATGGAAGGAAGCCTGGATCCCATCGTTGGACGCGAAAATGAAATTCAGCGCATCGCGCAGATTCTCAGCAGAAGAAAGAAAAATAATCCGGTACTGATCGGAGAACCGGGAGTGGGAAAGTCGGCCATCGTGGAAGGATTGGCTTTGCGTATCTCCCAACGGAAGGTATCACGCATCCTGTTCGACAAAAGAGTGATTAGCCTGGATCTTGCGTCCATCGTCGCCGGCACCAAATACCGTGGTCAGTTTGAAGAGCGGATGAAAGCCATTCTCAATGAACTGGCCAAAGTAGATAACATCATTCTGTTCATCGATGAAATTCATACCATCGTAGGAGCGGGTGGTGCAACAGGTTCCCTGGATGCAGCCAACATGCTCAAACCGGCTCTGGCCAGAGGTGACATTCAATGCATTGGTGCTACTACGCTGGACGAGTACAGACAACACATCGAAAAGGATGGGGCACTCGAAAGGCGGTTTCAGAAAGTGCTGGTTGAACCAACTTCCGTTGAAGAGACCATCGAGATTCTCCACAACATCAAGGAACGATACGAAGACCACCACAATGTGACCTACACCAAGGAGGCCATAGAAGCGTGTGTCAGACTGACAGCCAGGTACATTTCCGACAGGCATCTGCCCGATAAGGCCATCGATGCCCTGGATGAATCCGGTTCAAGGGTGCACATATCCAACATCACAGTCCCTGAACGGATCATCAAACTGGAGGAAAAGATCGAAGAGGTCAGAGCTTCAAAAATATTGGCCGTAAAGGGTCAGAATTTTGAATTGGCAGCCAGCTACCGCGACAATGAAAAGAATCTGCTCAATCTGGTTGAGAAGGAGAAGGAAATTTGGGAAAGAGAACTGGAGAGTCACCGCGAAATTGTGGATGAACCACAGGTGGCAGATATTGTTGCCATGATGTCAGGCATTCCGGTTCAGAAAATTGCCCAGGCCGAAGGGAAAAGGCTCCAGGTAATGTACGAGGACATGAAGAAAAACATCATCGGTCAGGATGAGGCGGTCGAAAAAATAACTAAAGCCATTCAACGCAACAGAGCCGGACTGAAGGATCCCAACAAACCCATCGGCTCCTTTATTTTCCTTGGACCGACAGGCGTTGGAAAAACACAGCTGGCCAAAGTATTGGCACAGTACCTCTTCGACACGACGGATGCCTTGATTCGTGTCGACATGAGTGAATATATGGAAAAATTCTCCGTATCACGATTGGTAGGCGCTCCTCCCGGATATGTAGGATACGAAGAGGGTGGCCAGCTGACGGAAAAAGTCAGAAGAAAACCTTATGCCGTTATTTTGCTGGATGAGATTGAGAAAGCACATCCCGATGTATTCAACATATTGCTTCAGGTCATGGACGAAGGACGCCTGACAGACAGCTTGGGTCGCAAGATAGATTTCAGGAACACCATCCTGATCATGACCTCTAACATTGGAACACGCCAGTTGAAAGATTTCGGACAAGGAGTTGGATTCAATACCAGAACCTCCGCTGAAGATGAAAATGAACACAACAAATATGTCATTCAGAAAGCCCTGAAACGTGCCTTCGCTCCCGAATTTCTAAACAGGGTGGATGACGTAGTCATGTTTAATTCACTGGAAAAGAGCCACATAAATCAGATCATTGACATTGAGCTCAAGGGATTCTATCAACGGGTTGAAACATTAAAGTACAAATTATACATTGCCCCGGAAGCCAAGGATTTCATCGCAGAGAAGGGTTTCGACCCGCAATTCGGGGCAAGACCACTGAAGCGTGCCATTCAGAAGTACCTGGAAGATGAAATTGCCGAAGTCATCATCGGCAGTGACATTGCCGAAGGAGACACCATTTCGGTTGATCTGAATGAGACAAAGGATAAGATTGTCGCCAAAATCGTCAAACAGCCTGCAGCTCCTTCAGAGACCACGGAATTGCCAACAGAGAACAAGGAATAGTTCTATTTTTTATCGAATTTTTTGGCTTCGTTCCAATATACATCCATCTCTTCAAGAGACATCTCTTGAAGAGATTTTCCTTTTAACAGAGTATGCTCCTCCAGGTAGTTGAATCGCCTGGTAAACTTCTGGTTGGTTCTTTCCAGCGCGCTTTCAGGATCTATTCCATAGAGCCTCGCAACATTGACTATGGAGAAGATCAAATCTCCCAGTTCATTTTCCATCTCCTTTTTCTTGCCTGCCTTCATCTCAACTTCCAATTCCCCCAGTTCTTCTTTTACCTTCTCCCATACCTGTTCCTTGAACTCCCAGTCAAAGCCAACACCACGGACCTTCTCCTGGATCCTGTTGGCCTTAACCAGCGCAGGTAATGCGAGTGGTACCCCTTCCAATACCCGCTTGCCCCTTCCCTTCTCCTTTAGCTTTAGATTCTCCCAGTTTCTGGTTACCTGGTCCGAATCATTGGCCTCGGTAGTTCCGAAAACGTGCGGATGTCTATATATTAACTTATCAATCAGATTATTAATAACATCTCCCATGTCAAACTGTCCCTGTTCTTCACCAATCTTGGCATAAAAAACGAGGTGCAACAGGATGTCTCCCAACTCTTTTTTGATCTCCTGAACATTGTTTTCCAAAACGGCATCCCCCAATTCGTACACCTCTTCTATGGTCAGTTTTCTCAAGGTTTCATTGGTTTGTTCACGGTCCCAGGGGCATTTTTCCCGCAGTTCATCCATGATGTCCAGCAACTTTCCAAACGCCTCCATTTTTTCTTCCTTCTTCATTGTCTTAAGATTGATTTTGCTAAGATACACTTTTGAGAATTTAATATTCCATCGGACTGACCCGGAAACGGTATCAAAAAAATATTTAATTTGCAGAAAATTCAAGGCTGGCATTTGAACCCTATGATTGAAAACTCTTTTCACCTCGACGGCATCGAACCCGCTGATTTTTATGGAGTCAGGAACTCCAAGCTCGATCTCATCAAAAAATATTGCCCCTCTCTGTTGCTGGTAGCCAGGGGCAATACCCTCAAGGTAAAAGGTGATGAAGCAGCAGTCACCCTATTTTCCCAGAAATTTCAGCTGATGCTGGAACATTTCTACAGGTTCAACACCCTTTCTGACGAAACCATCCACCAGATTATGGCGAATGATCCGGAAACGGCCGATCAGAGTATGCTCAACAACAGCGATGTCCTGCTCTTTGGAAATGCAGGCAAACCCATCCGTGCGAGAACGCTCAATCAAAAGAAGCTGGTTGAAAGCTGTTCGGAAGTTGATTTGATGTTTGCCATCGGACCGGCCGGTACCGGTAAAACTTATACAGCCATTGCCCTTGCGGTTAAATTATTAAAATCCAGAGAGATAAAAAAGATAATCCTGAGCAGGCCAGCCGTAGAAGCCGGTGAAAATCTGGGCTTTCTGCCGGGTGACCTCAAGGAGAAGATTGATCCATACCTTCAGCCACTTTACGATGCCCTGCTCGATATGATACCTGCCAAGAAACTAGAGGAGTATCTGAAGGATGGGATCATCCAGATTGCCCCACTGGCATTTATGCGCGGCAGAACGCTCAGCAATGCCTTTGTCATTCTGGACGAAGCACAGAATACCACGGTGCCCCAATTGAAGATGTTTCTTACCAGGATGGGACTGAATACCAAATATGTGATCACCGGCGATATCACGCAAATCGACCTTCCCGTCAGGCAACAGTCCGGGTTGATCTTTGCACTGAAAATTCTGAAAGGGATCGATGGGATCTCGACCGTCTATTTTGACCATACCGACATCATCAGGCACAAACTGGTAAAAGAGATCGTCATCGCCTATGACAGGTACGAAGAGAGGAGAGAAGAACAACGAAACTGAAGAGAATAAAATTAAAAAACTATCAGTTAACGCAAAACGGATCTATTCATATAACTGTTTCACAACTGATTATGAATCAAATTTCAAACTTTATAAACAATCGAATATGAGCAAAGCAATTGTATCCACTGATTTTACATTTCCCGGATTGAAGAGCGTATACAAGGGAAAAGTACGCGACGTTTACAACATTCAGAATGAATACCTGGTCATGATCGTTTCGGACCGCATCTCCGCATTCGATGTGGTCTTGCCGAAGGGTATTCCATTCAAGGGACAGGTTTTGAACCAAATTGCCACCAAGTTTTTGGATGCCACAGCCGACATATTGCCAAACTGGAAAATAGCCACGCCGGATCCGATGGTGACGGTCGGACACATGTGCGAACCATATAAAGTAGAGATGGTTATCAGGGGATACCTCACAGGTCATGCGTGGCGGGAATACAGTTCGGGTAAGCGTACCTTGTGCGGTGTGCCGATGCCAGAAGGGATGAAGGAAAATCAAAAATTTCCTGAACCTATATTGACGCCAACCACCAAGGCAATGGAAGGTCACGATGAAGACATCTCCAGGGATGAGATCATTGCCACAGGACTCGTATCCGCGGAAGAATATACAAAACTGGAACATTATACCAGGGCTATTTTTCAGCGGGGAACTGAAATTGCCGCACAGAAGGGATTGATTCTGGTAGATACCAAATATGAATTTGGCAAAAAGGAGGGCGTCATTTACCTGATCGATGAGATCCATACTCCTGATTCCTCCAGGTATTTTTATGCAGAAGGATACGAAGAGCGTCTGGCAAAAGGTGAAAATCAGAAACAATTATCCAAAGAATTTGTCAGGCAATGGCTGATCGAGAATAATTTCCAGGGTAAGGAAGGTCAAACCGTTCCGTTTTTGAGCGATGATTTTGTCTCACAGATTTCGGAACGATACATTGAACTTTTTGAACACATCACCGGGGACAAATTTGTGAAGGCAGAAATGGAAGATGTAAATGAAAGAATCTTTCGAAACATCGCTGATTTCCTTGCTGCAAAGATGTAGGTATTCTTCAACGTTATCCTTTTTATAGCAGAAATATGCGAACCAAAACAAAGATTTGTGTGATGGCTTTTTTGCTTTTGGGTTTAACTACCTTTTCACAAACAAAACCAAAAGAAGAAAGCACCCTGGTTTCGATTGGCAAAACCGTGCCTGATTTCACCTATGAGTCGGCAAAAGGCAAGAGCGCTAAAATAAGCGACTTGAAGGGAAAACTTGTATTGATCAATTTCTTTGCTACCTGGTGTGGACCCTGTAAGTTGGAGTTACCAAAAGTTCAGGCCGAAATCTGGAACAAGCACCAGGGGAATGCTAAATTTACCATGCTAACCTTCGGAAGAGAGCACTCCTGGCAGGAGGTCGAAAAATTCAAGCAGGACAATGGATTCACGTTCGCCTTTTTCCCTGACCCCAAAAGAGGTGTATATGGCAAATTTGCCACCCAACTGATACCAAGAAGCTTTCTGGTTGATACCGATGGCACCATCATTTTCATCTCCGAAGGATACGAAGAGAGCCATTTCAAGGAACTTGTCAAGCTGATAGACAGCAAGTTGTAAGACATGTTTGCTGCAGGAGAAGATTGTGCGGAGGGATTGATGCTTTATGCAAACAAACATAGATGCACCAAAAAGTGAATTCAACTGACATTGCGAACCTGCGTTTCAGCAATCAACAACTTGAGGGCTCAAAGTTTACGTCAGCCAAAGAGTTGGTCGGATGGATGGGGGCCCTTCAATCCCAGGACTTTCCCATGTCAAAATGGGCAGTGGGCATGCGCCTGCAGGATGCAACAGAGCGAATGATTGATTCTGCTTTCGATGAGGGAACCATCATTCGAATGCATCTGCTCAGACCCACCTGGCATCTCGTCGCTGCCGAAGATGTTTGCTGGATGCTTGCGCTTTCCCGGGCTCACATCCAGATGGCCATGCGATCGAGAGACAAGGAACTTGAGCTGACAAATGCTGTTTTCAGCAAATCCAACGCCATTCTCGAAAGTTCCCTGCGGGATGGCAACCACATGACCCGTCCGGAATTGCTTGTTAAACTTGAAGATGCGGGAATTGCCACCGACAAAAACAGGGCATCGCACCTGCTGATGCATGCTGAATCTGAAGGCCTTATCTGTAGCGGAAAATCGAAGGCAAATCAATATACCTACGCACTACTACCGGAACGGGTGCCTAACACAAAGAAGCTTCTGAAGGAAGAGGCATTGGCAGAATTGGCCAGGAGATATTTTCTAAGCCATGGACCTGCTACGTTGCGCGATTTTGGCTGGTGGTCGGGATTGTCGGCATCTGCAAGCAGGTTGGGAGTTGAAATGGTTAAAAACGAATTGGCAACTGAGATACTGGAAGGTCAGCAGTTTTGGTTTTCGCAGAGTTTTGTCGGGGTCAAAAGAGAAATGGCGTCGATTTATCTCCTTCCGTCTTATGATGAATTTATTATCAGCTATTCTGACAGAAAGGCCTCCCTGACACATGAAGACCATCAACGGGCCGTTTCAAGCAATGGACTGTTTCGTCCGGTGATGATTCGGCATGGAAAGGTCACCGGCATCTGGAAAAGAGAGCTCTCAAAAGATAAAATTCGACTTGCCACCTATTGTTTCCAGCCTGAAACCGATGAATTGCTACAAGGGATAGATCTTGCCATAAAGGCTTATGGTCGATTTATGCAACGGCCGGTTGTATGGAATAATACCGGTCAGGTGATCTGAAAACGGCTTTCTTCCTGCTGCAAAAGAAAAAACCGTCTTGATGGGGGGATCAAGACGGTTCTTAGATTCACCAATACTATGAAAAATATTTCTCGCTTATCTAACAAAGATGGTGCAATAATTAGTTAAGCCGATCAAACGGAACTTAAAGATTGTTAAAAAAATATTACATCCCCAATTTGACTACTGCACCTGCCTTGCCCCAAAATCCGGGCTGTTCCACATTTCCGTAATCAAAATAGGTTTTGTTCAACAGATTGTTCGCTTCCAGGTAAAATTCAATCCTATTTTTACTCCAGCTAAGCCGTGTATCCACCAACCACACTGGAGCATAGTTCACCTCATTTCCATACTTGCTGCCATCCCACCGGGTAAAGGTACCATTGCGCACCTGATAGGAAACCAGCCAACTGGCACTCAGATTTTTATAAACTTCGTGATTGATTTTAAGATCTGCCTTGTGTTTCAGATAGTCAAGCAAATATTTGGATTGGTAAGTTCCCGATTCCTTGTCTTGTGTGAGATAACCATAGGACAGCACAAGTGACCGTACAAATGATCTGTTTTCAAATAATCTGGAAGGATTGATCTGCGATGAAAATTCTATTCCTGAAGTATTCAGGTTGGTCAGATTTTTGGCATACCACAAATTATCACCCGGCAGTCTGACCCAGTCAATCATGTTTGAGCCCCATCTTCTGAAAACAGTCAGGTGGGTGGAAAGCCAATTCTTGTTGTATTTCAATCCGGACTCCACAGAAAAGGCCTCCTCAGGCAGTAGATTCGGATTGCCAATATTGGTCGCACTTTTGTAGTAAAGATCAGTAAATGTGGGCAAACGCAGGGATTTGTTCACCGAAGCATAGAATTTCAAGGCGGGTGCGATTTTCCAGGACAGATCCACACCCGGATACAACTGCCATTTTCTTCCAAGGGAAGAGTTTCTGTTTGCCAGTGCACCTGCAGACAAGTTGAAGGGGCCAAAATGATGGGAATATTCGCCAAAAAGGCTGATATTGGTGCGGCTATCTGCATGGTCAAAAAACACACCGCTTTCACCCGGCACACTTGAAGGGGATGACATCACATTTCCCAGCACATTGCTCCAAATATTCTCATTCCGGATATCGGCTCCGAAAGCCAGTTTCCCAAAGCAGGTTTCCATCCAGCCGTTCAATCCGGAACCATAGGTATCTGTCAAATGGTAGTTGTGTGCGGTGTACCAGGAGGGTGCTCCGGTCATGTCTCTGAAAAGTTCAAAACGATCCTGGTTTCGGCGCCAGTAAAAGGATGGTGTTAAATGCAAGGGCCCTTCCGTGGTGGCTTTCAGGGAGGCAAAAGTGGTTTTGATTCTTTCGTATTGATTGGGATAGGCAGGCGTATAAAATTCATTTGCCCCAAATCCCCGATCCGAATAGCCACCCTGGAGTTCAATTTTCCCGGTAGGCAAAGACCAACTTCCGCTGTAATAAGCATTTCCAATTTTGAAATCGGTATTGGGAAGGGCACCGTCGGCACGCTTGTAATCTGCAGACAGACTGCTGTGCAATTTTCCTGACTGAATGGAGGAGGTGGCGGCCGTTTCCAAAAATCCAAACTGCCCTGTGCTTAACCTGCCAGTGAGCGAGGAGGGACTATTTTCTGTGGTGATGATGTTGATGGCGCCACTGAAGGCATTGGGGCCATATATCCGGGCAGAGGGGCCCTCCAGTATCTCGATGCGTTCGATCGCATCGAAACTGACAGGAAGGTTCAAATTGTGGTGACCGGTTTGGGGATCGTTGAGCGGGATCCCGTTGAGAAGAATCAATACCTGGTCAAATGAGCTTCCGCGAATGCTGACATCGGATTGCACGCCATTGTTTCCGCGTTGTCTGACATCCAAATCTGATGCAAACTTGAGCAAATCCTGCAAATCGTGAACGGGCGACTTCGCCAATTCCTCCTTTCCGATAATCTGTACGATGCGCGCTGTCTCGGAAAATGCAACAGGTGCGCGCTGTGCACTCACGACCACTTCGTCCACGGCCACTTCCCGAAGGGATTGCAGCGTGTCTCCGGCAGCCACAAGCAGCGAACGATCAGCGTTTGCGGGTACAGCAAAAGTCAGATAGGCAATGCTTAACGTAGCAATCCTAACGACTCTGTGCATGCTTGAAAAGATCGAAAAACCCTTTCTTCCCCATTTTCTGAAGGTAACTGCCGGCTTTTGAATGCACAAAAACCTTTTTTGAATCATGTTATAAAATATTAATTAAAAGTGACCAAATTTATTCTTTTTATGGATTCAAATGATCAATTTTGTCCAAATGGTGATTTTCAACTTAATTTCAGATATAATTAACAAATAAACTTATGAGCACCAATCGAAGAGAGTTTATCAGACAAGGCAGTATGGCCGGTGTTGGAATGACCGGAATGACCATGGTCGGCAATGATCTGTTTGCCGCCGACAAAACCAAAACCAAGAAAACTGCCCCAAGGGATGAAAGCATCGTACGGGTAGGGTACATCGGTGTCGGCGGGCGCGGACAAAGCCATGTACACGATTCTATCACCGTGGGTGGAATAGAGATTGTTTCGATTTGTGACATCAATCCGGAATCACTCGAAAGAGCCAAACAAATTATCGCCAAAGGCGGCATGAAGGAACCCAAAATTTATACCGGGGGCGAACATGCCTTTGAGCAGATGCTGAAAAACGAAGAGCTTGATGCAGTTATCATCGCCACCCCCTGGGAATGGCATGTACCCATGGCCATTGCCTCCATGAAGGCTGGTGTACCTTATACAGGAGTAGAGGTATCAGCGGCCAATTCCCTCGAAGAGTGCTGGGACCTGGTCAACGTGCACGAAGAGACCGGCAAGCAGTTGATGATCATGGAAAATGTTTGCTACCGCAGGGATGTCATGGCGATACTCAACATGGTTCGTACCAATATTTTCGGTGAAGTGGTTCACTGCAGATGTGGCTATGAACACGATTTGCGTGCGGTAAAATTTGATTTGCTTAAAAATGACCTGAAAATCGGCAAGGAGGCACACTCCGAGGCACAATGGCGCGGTTTGCATTCCGTGCGCCGCAACGGGGATCTTTATCCTACCCACGGGCTGGGGCCTGTCGGGACTTATCTCGACATCAACAGGGGGAACCGGTTCCTGACCCTTTCGGCCATGGCCACAAAATCCAGGGGCCTGCACGACTATGTGAATGAGCATGCCGCCAAAGAGAGCGTTTACAGGAACATTCAATTCAATCTGGGAGACATTGTGACCTCCATGATCAAATGTGCAAATGGAGAGACCATTCTTGTTACACACGACACCAACCTTCCTCGCCCCTACTCCCTCGGTTTCAGGGTTCAGGGGACGCATGGAATCTGGAGAGGTGAAGGAGGCGGAGAATGGGATGATCCGGCCCAGGAGATCTATGTCGAAGGCCAAAGCAAACCGCACACCTGGGATCCATCCGCAGCATGGTTGAAAAAATACGACCATCAGTACTGGAGGGAAAAAGGAGCCCAGGCAGAAGGAGCCGGCCATGGAGGCATGGACTTTATCATGCTGAACAACTTTTTTGATGTGGTACGCAACAAAAAAGAGGTTCCACTCGATGCTTACGATGCGGCGGCCTGGAGTGCAGTGTCTGCCCTATCGGAGATGTCTGTTGCACGTGGTGGTGCCTCCGTTGATTTCCCTGATTTCACCAGGGGCCAGTGGATTAAGAGAAGACCACATTTTGCCATGGATAGTCAGTTCCCTATCAATGAAGAAAGGGCACTTATCAACAACTTGTTTTAAGTGAAAAATGAAAAGTGAAAAATGAAAAATGGGAGTTGTTCGACTCCCATTTTTTGTATGCATTGTTTCCAACCATTCCTGAATCATTGGCTTGCACTCAACTCACCTCTGATTAGAACAGGTTGTATCACTTTTCATTTTTCATTTTTCACTTTTCACTTTATTAAAGATTGTCTTGTTGGCAATCAATGGCTTGGCCCAGAAAGAGAGGAACAACAGGTACGAAAGGGTTACGTAGTTGAACAACATTCCCGTCCGAAGACCGAAATGATCGGCCAAAAAGCCCACAATCAGAGGAGTTACGGCACCACCCATGATGCCGGAACAAAGTATCCCAGAAAAAGAACCGTGGTGTTCGGCGATGGAATTCATCCCAAGGGAAAACACGATCGACCACATTACAGAGGCGCAGAACCCCATGGCGATGAAGGCATAGAAGGAGACTTTGGGATCTGCAGTAAATAGCGCGGTGGCAAGGCAGGTCATAGCGCCAAGAATAAAAATACGAATCACGATTTTGCTGTCAATCAGTTTCAGCAAACCAAGTCCAAGGATGCATCCGATGGTCATCAAACCCCAATACCATTGCACCGCCTGTGCTCCTTCCACTTCAGGACGCAATCCATGATAGGTTCGGAGAAACTCGGAGATCCAGTTGGCAACTCCCTGTTCGGTCCCAACGTAGGCAAATATGCCAAAAAAGAACATGATGACGGTTTTGTTCTTCAGCAGATGGACGATGGAGGCCCAGTCTCCGGTTTTCTCCTCTTCGTTCAATTCCACCTTTGGAAATTTTGAAAATGCCACCACAAAAATCATCACGAATGCGATGGCCGCAAAAACCCAATAGATGGATATCCAGGTAAGATTCGCCGGAACCAAAGTGCCCAGAAATTGTACAATGCCATTGGGATGTCCCTGCGGGCCAAGTTCTCCAACCAGATAGGTGTAGAGCATCGGACTCAAGAAGGATGCACCCCCAAAAAACAGCTGAGCCATGACCGAGTTAAAGGCAAAATGCTCTTCGCCGCCGGATACGCGCAGGAGGGGATTGATCGCGACCTGCAGAATGGCCATGCCTGCCCCGATGAAAAAGAGGGAACCCAGCATGACCCCAAATTTAGGAACCAATCCGAAGATCAGGGCTCCGGCAAAGGCAGAAATAAATGCCACCATCATCACCTTTTTCTCTTTGAAACGCTCTGTCATCAGGCCCGCGGGAATGGACATCACGCCATAGGCGATGAAAAAGAAGAGTGGCAGAAAGGCAGCCATGGTATTGCTGGCATGAAAATCATCCTTGGCAGTTGGCAAAATGGCACCCAATATATTCGTCAAAAATGAGATCACAAAAAAGACGACAAAGACCAGAAAAACCATGTAATAGTTCCGTTTCATGAATATTGATTTAGATGTTTGATTTTATTGTTTAATCATTGGCAGAGCGGCTGCACCGAAGATCGCTGAATTCTCCAGTTCAGAAACATCAATTTTGATGTTGGCCAAAACACTGCTGTAGGCAAAATCCTGCATGGCCTGGTACATCGACTCCTTGAAAAAATCAAAGGATTGTGCCACTGAACCGCCGAGAATAATCACCTCCGGGTCATAGGCATAGAGTATCGATTTGAGGGTTTCACCCAAATGAAAGCCATATTCTGCAAAAAGCTGCAGGGCGGTTGGATCTCCTGCCTTGGCCTGTTCGAAAATTTCGATGGCCTTTACCTTCTTTTCATCGGTAAAAAACTGACCACTCGCATAATACTCCACATTGCGAAGCAAATAAGGAATATTTCCAAACTCTCCAGCGCCACAGTTGGAGCCTTCATACAATTTTCCATTGAAGATCAGCCCACAGCCCAGTCCTGTTCCCAGGGTGACTCCAACAATATTTTTGCAGGATTTTGCCTTGCCAAAATATTTTTCACCTACGGCAAAGCAATTCGCGTCATTGTTGACAAAGACCGGCACCTTGTAGCGATTTTCCAGCAAATCCTTGACCGGAACTACCTTCCAGGAAGGAATGTTGGTCACATCGTAGACGATCCCCTTTTCAACATCCACGACAGAGGGAACACCCACGCCAATAGACTGGGTGGCAACATCAAAACAACCGTCAATGACGGCATAAATCTGGTCCATTACCTCTTCTACACTGCCTTTTGAAGGGGTAGGAAGTTTGGTAAGATGAACAATTTTGTCATTGACAATTCTTCCCGCGCGAATATTTGTTCCGCCAAGGTCGACTCCAATGATGTTTTCAACGGTTTTCATTTGCGTTAAGTAGTTTTTGATATGAATGATTCGATTCCGAAGTGGCAAAAATAAGAAAAAACAGACTAGGAGAAGAGATAGTTTGATCCTATTGGCTATATTTATGCCTAAAGAACTGAATAATTTAAAGAATGGATGTTAAAATAGAGGCGGGCTGGAAGAGTCGTTTGGCCGAAGAGTTTGATCAACCCTATTTTTTGGAATTGACCAATTTTGTCAGACAGGAGTATAACACGCGCCAAATATTCCCGCCTGCCAGGCTCATCTTTCATGCATTTGACCAATCGCCCTTTGACCTGACCAAAGTGGTCATTCTCGGACAGGATCCTTACCACGGTCCCGGACAGGCGCACGGATTATGTTTCTCTGTCCCCGATGGAGTCGATTTACCTCCCTCCTTGCAGAATATTTTCAGGGAGATCAGTCAGGACCTCGGCCTCAAGGTTCCGGTCAGCGGCAATCTCGACCGCTGGGCTTCACAGGGAGTACTTTTGCTCAATGCGACTCTCACCGTTCAGGCAAATCGGGCCGGTTCGCACCAGAACCATGGCTGGGAAAGATTCACGGATAGGGCAATCAGTTTACTGGCAACAGAAAAAGAGCACCTGGTATTTATATTGTGGGGTTCTTTTGCACAAAAAAAGGGGGAACTCATCGACAGAAACCGGCATCTGGTTCTCACCTCCCCTCACCCGTCGCCGCTCTCCTCCTACCGGGGATTTTTCGGAAACAAACATTTCAGCAAAACCAATGCATACCTGGTGTTGCACGGTATCCAGCCTATAGCCTGGTAATGTGCCAATGTTCAAATGTTCTTATGGCCGGTAGGCAACATCCGTTCATTGATTGGCATGGAATTTAACAGGTATTGACGAATGAAAAAATTATCAATGGGATGATTTATCCGCCAACCAAGTAAATGTAATTATTAAATCCTTTATTTACCATCAACGTCCAAGGAACATCTGTATCATTCGCACATTGGCAAATTAGCAATTTGGCACCTAACTCATTTTCTCCGCGGCAATTAACTGTTCGGGTTTGCCGAGATCCATCCAGGTTTCGGAGGTATCGTGGTAACCAAAAATGGACTCGCTCCTGGCCAATCTGAGATAGAGATCGATGATTGAAAATTTACCTGTTTCTATGATCAGGGAAAGCAAATCTGGCTCAATGATCTGGATTCCGCTGAATGCAAAATTCCTTGGATCATCACAGACTCTGCTCACTCTCTCTTCTCCGGATTTTACATTTTTCCAACCTGAAAGAAGCATGTTCTGGTCGAAAACGAGGTATCTGTCGGAGGATCTTTCCCTCACAGCCATGGTAGCCAGCCCGCCCTTCTGCGCATGATAGGCTGAGAATGCATTCAGGTCCATGGTACTAAGCACATCAACATTGTATAAAAGAAAGGGCTCATTTCCCAGCAGTTGCCTGGCATACTGAATGGCCCCTCCGGTATCCAGCAATTGGTCACGCTCATCGGAAACGGTGATGGGCAAATTGAAATTCTGTTTCGAATTCAGGAAATCAAGAATCTGATCCCCAAAATGGTGAATGTTGATGATGACTTCTGTGATTTCAAGTTCATTCACCTTCCGAATCGCTCTTTCCAGCAAGGTAATTCCTTTCAGTTCAACCAGTGCTTTGGGCCTGTCAATGGTATACGGAGCCAATCTGGTTCCCAATCCGGCAGCCAGGATAAATGCTTTCATAACTGATGATCCTTTTAGTTATTCAGTTTAACAGGTTTACAAACCTTCTCTTCCTTTTTGGAGACTCTACCGCATTTTTTGCATTCAAATTTTGGATTCTCAGGCTTCTCGTAATCCTTCACTTCACACTTTTTCTTACCCATGGTTGCACAGTATCTTGATTAGAAGTGTATACCGCGGATGCTCAATTAGGTTACAATTTTAAACTTTTCAAACCCTTTGGACTTGTTGTGCTATTCCTGCTCCCTGTGGTGCAGGACGATCCTCACCGGAAAATGTTCTCTCAGGTGAGCCGCCATTCTTTCGGCAGAGTAGACGGATCGATGCTGGCCACCAGTACAGCCAAACTGAACCGACAGATGAGAAAATTTTCTGTCCAGATATCCTGCTACACTCTGGTCCACCAATTGAAAAGCGGAGGTCAGAAAGGCATCTACTTCCGGAAACGCTTCGAGGTAATTCATGACCTCCCTGTCTTTACCCGTAAGCTTCTGAAATTCTGGCAGCCTGCCAGGATTGGGCAGGGCTCTGCAATCGAAGACAAATCCGCCCCCATTTCCGGAAGGATCTGCGGGGATTCCTTTTTTGTAGGAGAAACTGGTAATTGAAACGGTCAGTTCTGTCTCCTTGACGGCAATATTTTTAAGCACTTCCGACTCCGACAGGGAATTCAGAACGGAATATAGTTCTGTCAATTGAATCGGTATATCGATCTTCTTCATCACCAGAGATAAATTCTCCAGCGCGAAAGGAATACTCTTCAGAAAATGGGCCTTCTTCTCGTAAAAGCCCCTGAATCCGTAGGCCCCCATGGCCTGCATAATTCGAATCAGCACGTAACCATAAAGAAATTGTTTGAACTCCTTCCTGTCTACAGGATGGATTTCCTGCAGATGGTCGAGATATTCTTCTATCAACTCCTCCCTGACAGGCTGCGGAATATCGGCCTTCGCGTCATAAAGTAATGAGGCCAGGTCGTATTGCAAGGCACCCCTTCTGCCCCCCTGGTAATCAATGAACCAGGGCTCTCCGTGACGCAACATAATGTTTCTGCTTTGAAAGTCACGCATCATGAAAAATTCACTTTCCGCCTTCAATAGGTAGTCGCAGAATGAAATATAATCATCCTCAAGAGCTTGCTCGTCGAAGCTCACCTTGGCCAGTTTCAGAAAATAGTATTTGAAATAATTGAGGTCCCACATCATCGACTGTCTGTCGAAGGCATTTCTCGGATAGCAGAAGTTAAAATCAATTTTTCTGCCGGCAGTGACCTGTATGGCAGGCAAAATCCTGACTACTTTTCGATAGGCATCCTGTATCTCTGACGAGAATCCCTTGTGGGAACGTATCTCCGTCAAATAGGCAAAGAGGGTCTCGTCTCCCAGGTCTTCCTGGAGGTAGATCCTGGAAAGCGGGTCATAATCATAGATATCTGGTACATTGACCCCGCAGGCCCGAAGATGCCTGGAGAAACTTACGAAGGCATTGTTCTCTTTTTCATCCTCATTCCAGGTACCAATCGCATTGAAGTGCATGCTTTTTATCCGGAGGTATTCCCGGTAGGAACCCGAAGGGGGAAGCATCTCGAGTGAGGTAACCTCTTCCGAGAACCGCTGTTCGAAGAGGTGAATCAGTTTTTGTTCGGTTATTTTCTTCAATGGGTAAGATTTATGGCAAAAATACCAAAAAAAAGCCGTCCCAATGATTGAGACGGCTTTTTATCGTTTGAAAAATGATTGCAGAAATTTTGATCAGGGCGGTTGCTAATTATTCGGCAACTACTTCAAATTCAAGCTCTACAACAACTTCGCGGTGGAATTTCACCTTGGCAGTATGTTTGCCGATTTCCTTGATTGAATCTTCCTTGATGGTGATCTGTTTGCGATCCACCTCGAACCCCTTTTCCTTCAGTGCTTCGGCAACCTGAATGTTGTTGACGGAACCGAAAATCTTACCGGTTGTACTGGTTTTTGCACCAATGACGATGGTAATATTTTTCAGGATTTCGGCTTGTTTCAGTGCTTCCTCTTTCAGTTTGGCCTCCTTGTGGGCACGTTGTTTCAGGTTCTCTGAAAGAACCTTTTTTGAAGATGTAGTGGCCAAAATAGCCAACTTCTGGGGGATCAGGTAATTACGACCGTATCCATTCTTGACAACTAACACATCGTCTTTGCTACCCAGATTTGTAACATCCTGAAGCAGAATAATTTCCATGTTCTTACCTCCTATTAATTATTTTAACAAATCTGTTACATAAGGCAGCAATGCGATCATCCTGGAGCGCTTGATGGCCTGTGATACTTTACGCTGGTATTTCAGAGAAGTACCGGTAATCCGACGAGGTAAAATTTTACCCTGCTCGTTAAGAAATTTTTTCAAGAATTCAGGATCCTTGTAATCCACATACTTGATACCGTTCTTTTTGAAACGACAATATTTCTTCTTTTTTACTTCAACCGAAGGTGGAGTAAGATATCTGATTTCGCTGGAATTTGTGCTCATGACTTAGTTTTCAGATTGAGTTTTTGCATTTACTTTCTTTCTTCTCTTTTCTGCATACTCAGCAGCATATTTCTCCAATTTCACGGTTATGAAACGGATGATACGTTCGTCACGGCGAAACTCAATCTCGAGTTTTCCAATGAAGGCAGGATCAGCTTTGAATTCGAGGAGTTGATAAAACCCTGTCGATTTCTTTTGGATGGGATAAGCCAATTTTTTCAATCCCCAACTTTCTTCATGAATCAACTCACAACCATGGGAGGTGAGAAGATCCTTGAACTTTCCTACCGCTTCCTTCATCTGAGCATCAGACAAAACGGGAGTAGTAATGAAAACGGTTTCGTACTGGTTCAACATACTTTTTAAAATTTACATTCAACAATTAATACTCATAATTTGAGTGGCGCAAAAATACACATCTTTTCGCTTTATACAAACTGTCAATCAATAATTTTTGAGATTTATCCGTGACGTGTGTGCGGGTCATCCCTTTGTTTTTGACGTACTACCTGTCCTGTGAGTTGCAAACATTCAAAAACCTCTCTTCCTGGTACCATATGCTGCTATAATTTACTGCCGGGATGAATGGTACCTTATACAAAAACAAAAAGAGCTGGTTCGAAAACCGGCTCTTTGATAGTTTAGATAGATTAAAACAACTTAGTTTTAGTAAAAGACGATAACAACGTTTCATTTCATTTCATCGACTAAATTAAATCTTTTTCTTAAAATATGTTAAGATATTGTCATCTCCCGGCATAAAACATGAATAAAAAAAAATTATTCAACAGTATTATATTGATAATAAGGGATTTAAATCGACATTGAAAAATAATGTTATACAACAGTTTTTTTAACATTTCAGAAAATAAGGTTTTTCGTTTGTATTTATCCATCCGGCTGAGTTGTTCCGTCAGCTAAAAAATCACCTTGCCAAGTTCCCGACTCCGGAAATTTTCGTCTTGAATCTGGTTGCCGGAGAGGTAAATAGGGCCTGAAGTATGTTTTTATGCACCAATAGCTTTGTTAAAACTAGATATTACCCTTACTTTGTATAAGGAAACCCATACGTGAAGGAAGTGGAAATTCTTTGTAATGCAACTATATTGAACGGGACCCTCCTGTTTGCCCTGCTCTCTGTCTGCCTGATGCTGTTCCTACCGGGAAGATATGGATACTTGCCTGCCATGCTGACGGTATTAGTCGCTTCCATTGCAACCGGTTGGTTGTCTCTGTATGCCCTCCTGTACCAACCTGTAGAGTTAACGCTGAAATTTGGCAGTTTTGCGGGTGAGGTTCTGCTAAAGGTGGACGGACTCTCTGCCTGGTTTATCCTGATAATCAATTTCACTGTATTGACAGGTTTTTTCTATGGTCTCGGGTATCTGAAGAGTTACAAAGCGTCCGGGGCAAGGATATCACTGCATTGGATACTTTTCCTTTTCTTTCACCTGTCCATGCTGTTTGTTTGCATGTTGCAAAATGGATTTGCATTCCTGGTTGTCTGGGAGATCATGTCGCTGAGTTCGATGCTGCTTGTCTTTTTTGACCACGAGAATCCTAAGACGTTCAAGGCTGCCCTGAACTATTTTGTACAGATGCACATCAGTGTCACTTTTCTGACCATTGGATTTATTTGGGTGTACCACCAAACCGGCTCCTTCAGTTTTGATGCCATACATACGTTTTTCCAATCGAATCAAGATCTTTGGCTTTTCCTGTTATTTTTTACGGGGTTTGGTATCAAGGCCGGATTTATTCCCTTCCACAGTTGGTTGCCGCACGCGCATCCGGCAGCTCCCGCCCATATTTCGGGAATTATGTCGGGAGTCATTGTAAAACTTGGCATTTACGGTATTCTGCGCATGATCACCTTTTTAAGCAGCGACTTCCTGCTTTTGGGTCAGATCATTTTGACACTGTCCGTGGTAACGGGTCTGTATGGGATATTGAATGCAGCCGTTCACAGGGATTTCAAACGGATGCTTGCCTATTGTACCATAGAAAACATTGGGATCATCGGGATCGGGATTGGCATTGGCATGATTGGAATTGGAATTAACGTTCCATTGATGTATTACCTGGGATTTGGCGGAGCACTCCTGCATGTGTTGAACCATTCCCTCTTCAAATCGCTTTTGTTTTATTCGGCAGGAGCCGTTTACCAGCAAAGTCATACGCTCAACATGGAGCTGCTTGGAGGGTTGATCAAATCGATGCCCAGGAGTGCAGTTGTGTTTCTGATTGGGGCGCTTGCCATTGGCGGACTTCCCCCGTTCAACGGATTTGTCTCTGAGTTTTTAATTTACAATGGACTGATCGCCGGCGTACACGCCAGCAGCATCAGCCAGATCATCCTTTTTGTGCTATCCCTGGCAGCTTTGAGCCTCATTGGCGGATTGTCGCTTCTGACCTTTACCAAGGCATTCGGAACCATTTTTCTTGGGCAACCCCGTACCATCCTGACCCATTCTCCGAGGGAGGTTTCACCGTTGATGCTGATTCCGCAATACATTATTATAGCAGTCATGGTGAGCATCGCCCTGTTTCCTATCGGATACATGACCATCCTCGGCAAAATGCTGGTAGTGATTCATCCAATGTATTCCGATCCTGCCATTTTTAAAAATATTGCACATTCGACGGTACAGGTAAGCCTCTATTCTTTCTTGTTGGCTGGTATCATTGCCGGAATCTGGTTGTTGCGCAAAGCAATGCTTAAGAACAGGAGTGAAACTGTTTCGCCCACGTGGGGATGCGGATACATCGCCCCAAACAGCAGTCAGCAGTACACTGGAAAATCCTTTTCCAAGCCACTCGGCAAGATTTTCAATTCCATTCTGATCGAGAAGAAACAATTTGATGAGCTGGACCGTGGAGAGATCTTTCCGGGCAAAAAATCATACATTTCGCATTACCACGATTTTTTTGAATCCAACCTGATCAAACCCATCACAGANAGGATGGTATTTGCTGCCAATTATTTCAGTTTCGTCCAGAATGGAAGAATTCAATCCTATGTATTGTATGGGATTCTTTTTATGCTGGCCATGGTCATACTTTCCATATTAAACATTGTGGCATGAACCTGATAGCGCTATTTACCCTGATTCCGTTTACCGGGATGCTGTTGCTTCCTTTTTTAAAAGTGAAGTGGAAGGGCTTGCTTGCGCTTTTGGTGTTGGTGATCAATGCAACTATCTCCGGCTATTTGGCAATAATGAGTCTGTGCGGCGACTCCTTTTCATACACCTTACAAGGAAGTTATGTGACGGGTCCAATTCCGCTAAGAATAGATGCCTTATCGGGATGGTTTATGCTCATCATCAATCTGATATTTATAACGGGTGGACTCTATGGCTTTTCCTATCTGAAAGCCTACCAGAAACAAAGGAATAACTTAACCCTGCACAGCATTGTTTTTTTGTTGCAACATGCCTCCATCATCAGCATTTGTGTCATCCAGAACAGTTTTGTTTTTCTGATAGCCTGGGAGATACTGGCTTTGACCTCCTTTTTGATGATTATCTTCGAACACGAAAACCCGGTTACCATCAAAGCCGGAATCAACTACCTGATTCAGGCCCATTTTTCCATTGTATTCCTGATGATCGGCTTTCTCTGGGTGCTGAACAAAACGAACAGCTTTGATTTTCAGGCAATCACCAATTATACAGCCTCCATTCCCGAATCAGCATCACTGATCCTTTTCCTCTGCTTCTTTGTGGCATTTGCCATCAAGGCAGGCTTTGTCCCGTTCCACACCTGGCTGCCTTATGCCCACCCGGCGGCTCCATCCCATGTCTCGGGAATGATGTCGGGTGTCATCATCAAGATTGGCATCTACGGTATTTTACGCATGTTGCTGTTGGTGAAAACGGATTTCATTACAGCCGGATATCTGATCTTAATCGTCTCTGTTATTTCCGGATTGTATGGGGTCATGCTGGCCATCATTCAGCACAATCTAAAAAAACTATTGGCTTACCACAGCATTGAAAACATCGGAATCATTGGTGTCGGCATCGGCATAGGCTGCATCGGTCTGGGCACGGGCAACCAGGTACTTGCTACGCTTGGATTTGCCGGAGCCTTGCTGCACACCCTGAATCACTCTCTATTCAAATCATTGCTCTTCTACACTGCGGGAAATGTTTACCAGGCCACCCATACCATGGAGATTGAAAAGCTGGGCGGGCTGATCCGGAGGATGCCACAAACGGCCCTGCTGTTTCTGGTTGCCGCAATCGCCATCTGCGGCATTCCTCCATTCAATGGATTTATTTCTGAATTCATTATTTATACAGGATTGTACAGCTGGCTCTCCAACGGAACACTCTTCTCCCTGCTGGCAGCGATTTTCTCCACCATTGGACTCGTCTCGATTGGAGGACTGGCCCTGATCTGTTTTACCAAGGCATTCGGCATCATCTTTCTGGGCAATGAACGACATCCGCTACCCGAAACCTGCCGGGAAGTCTCCTTTCTTCAGTTGTTGCCAACTTATCTCCTCTCCCTGATAATTCTGTTGATTGGAATATTTCCATTGCTCTTCATCAGGATGCTTGCACTCCCAGTGGGGCTCTTTGCAGGAACGACGGAATGGGCATTACAACCGCTGCAAATCTCTGCATTTGCCGCCCTGCAGCCCATCAGCCTGGCAACCTGGATTTTGATTGCCCTGGTTGGTGGAATGTTTGGAATCAGGAGGTTCATCCTTCATTTCCGGAAGGTGGAGCAAGGTCCAACCTGGGGATGCGGATACGTAGCGCCAACCAGCAAACAGCAATACACTGCAGGGTCGTTCGTAAGAACCTACGCCAAACTTTTTGCACCGGTGCTGCATGTTGAGAAGGAAGAAAAAATTGTGAAAGGTATTTTTCCTTCCGAGGCAAAGTACCGCACACGTTCCTACGATAAATTGGAAAGAGGATTGATCGACAGGCTGCTGAAATGGAACAAAAATTTCATGGGCAGGTTTGTCTTTTTAAACAACGGCAGGTTGCAGTTTTACATTTTGTATGGAATTCTGTTTATCGTTACCGTATTGAGTATTCCTGTCCTGTACAGAAATGTCCAAATTTTCATCGACCTTTTAAAAAATTTGTAACTATGCTGAGTGTCCTATTGATTCTATTGGCATCCCTCTTCTTTACTGGGATTATCATCCGAACCAAGAGTCTGGCTTCCGGTCGCAAGGGCCCCGGAATCCTGCAGCCAATCCGGGATGTGATCAGACTGTTCCGTAAGGGTGTGGTTTACAGTGAAACCACCAGTTTTGTCTTTCAGCTGGCTCCCACTGTTTATTTCGCCTCCATTGTGATGGCCATGCTGGTGGTTCCCTTTGGCCGAACGGCAGGAGTACTAAGTTTCAGCGGAGATTTCATCTTTTTTGCCTATGTTCTTGCGTTGGGAAAATTCTTCAGCATCATAGCAGCGCTGGATACCGGCAGCAGTTTCGAGGGGATGGGTGCCAGCAGGGAGGCTCTCTATTCGATGTTTGCAGAACCTGCGTTTTTCATCCTGATGGGTTCGCTGGCTCTACTCTCGGGTCACACCTCCTTTCAGGAAATATTTGCGTCGTTGCACATCGGGTCTCAGATCAGCTATGCGCTGGCGGCACTGGCCACCTTTGTCCTGCTGATGATTGCCATGATCGAGAGCAGCAGGATGCCTGTCGATGATCCCAAGACCCACCTTGAATTGACCATGATTCACGAAGTGATGATTCTGGACAACAGCGGTTTTGACCTCGGACTGATCCTTACAGCCGGTTACCTGAAATTTGCCGTTTATGGTGCACTGATCGTCAATCTGTTTATTGGTGTCATTCCTTACCAGTATGCCATTCCCGCATTCTTTTTCATTCAGTTTATGATGGCTTTTGCGATTGGCATGATTGAATCTTTCATGGCCAGGTTCCGGATGAGCCACAACCCCCAGTTTATTGTGGTGCTTACTTCCGTCAGCCTGCTCATCTTCTTTGGGGTATTGCTGATTCTTCAAAAATTTATCTAAACTTAAAAGATCGTGCCATTATGATACATGTTTTGCTGATCATCTTCCTCATTACCCTGTTTTACATGGCCATTGCCAACAGGCTGATGACCTATATCAAGGTGCTGGCCCTGCAGGGAGTACTGCTGTTTTTTGTGGTCTTCATTCAACTGAGTGAGATCAATCCTGTGAATCTTGCCTTGATTTTGCTAGAAACCATCATTTTTAAATCGTTGGCAGTTCCACTCTTTTTAAGTTACCTGCTCAAACGAAACAACATCACCAGGGAGGCCGAACCTTTCCTTCCCAATTTTGTCTCGTTGGTGATTACAACTTCCATTGTGGTCGTCAATATTTTAATAGCCACGATGATCAAGGATGATCATCTCGACAAGATCTTCTTTGTTGTGGCACTTTCTACCCTGTTTTTTGGTCTCTACCTCATCGCCACAAGGCGAAAGATCATCACCCATGTGATGGGTTACATGGTCATTGAAAACGGCGTTTTTGTTCTTTCTCTGGCCATTGGCAATGAGATGCCGATCCTGGTGAACCTGGGCATCATGCTAGATATTTTTGCCAGTGTGCTCATCCTTGGCATCTTCATGAACAAGATTGGTGATGTCTTCAAGGATGTGGACGTAGATCAACTGAGTAACTTAAAGGATTATTAATTCAACACCTGAAAGAAATGGTCATTACCTATTTAGCAGGATCCGTCGCGGTTGTTTTAAGCCTGTTCTTCAGCAGGAACAAGCAGTTTGTCTACTCTCTGCTTAGTCTGTTCCTGATCTGGCAGGTTTGGTTCACGGTACAGGTATGCACCCACTCCGGGGTGACAGATTCTGAGTATTTCACCTTCGATTCACTCGGAATACTGCTGTTGGTAACGCTGAGCATCATTGCCATTCCAGCGGCCATTCACAGCTACATTTACATTGAAAACCACGAAGAGTCTCCCCGGTCAAGGTCCATCTACCTGGCTGCCCTGATTCTGCTAATCATGGCCATCAGTGCCGGATACCTCTCCAACCACATCGCAGTGACCTGGATCTTTACGGAGATCACCACGTTGAGCGCTTCTGCGCTGATCTATCACCACCGGAACAAACTGGCCCTCGAGGGAACCTGGAAATATGTTTTCATCTGTGCCATCAGCATTACTTTTATCTTCATCGGAATTCTTTTTCTGAGCCTATCCCTCCAGCACGCCGGATCAGATAATCTCTCCTTCAGTAACCTGCTGGCCAAGAGCAAAGAACTCAATCCTGTGTGGCTGCAAATGGCCTTTCTTTTCATCTTTACCGGATTTACCGCCAAGCTTGGACTGGTTCCGATGTTTACTGCCGGGATTGATGCCAAGGATACTGCACCTGCCCCGGCAGGAGCCTTGCTTGCCAGCGTATTGATGAACCTGGGATTTGTGGGAATTTTCAGATTTTACATAGTCATTGCCAACACACCGCTTTTGCATTGGGCCAAGCTGGTAGTTGGTACTGCTGCATTCCTGTCGTTGTTTGTGGCCACCGTTTACATGCTGAAGGTAAAGAACATCAAGCGCATGTTTGCGTACTCTGGAATCGAACACATGGGGATCGTGATGCTCGGTATTGCCGCCGGAGGAATCGGTTATTATGCAGCCATACTGCACATTATTTTGCATGCATTTGTCAAATCGAGCCTTTTCTTCCAGTACAATCAACTGTACCGCGTATTTCAGAACAAGAGCATCACCCACATTGGAAATTATTTCAAGTACAATACCACGGGAGCAATGGTACTGCTGCTTGGATTCATCAGTTCTGCCGCTATGCCGCCATCCGGATTGTTTGTCAGTGAATTTCTGATTTTCAAGTCTATTTTTGATGCCAAACAGATCCTGTTACTAATCGTTGTGTTGTTGCTGTTAACCATGATAATTTGGGCATTCGGCAAAAATATATTCAAGGTGCTCTTCCTTCCTGCAGAAGGCTTTGATGATTCGAACGTTCCCAAAACCAGTCCGTGGGAATCCCTTTCACAGTTTCTTCTGCTGGCAGCTGCCGTCTATCTGGGATTGAACCCCCCTGCTGAATTTGTTCAGCTTATTAAAGATACTATCATCCTGTTACCTCACTGACCATGCAAACTCTGACCATAAAAAATAATCAGGCTGTTCCGTTGTCCGCGATCCCGGAACTTAGTTATCCCGATTTTTTTACCTTAAATACCGGATTGGTGGCAGAAAAACCGGAGAGACATTGTGTCAGCTATTTCGGTTATCCTTTGAAAGACCAGGTCAAACTGATCTGTTGCATTGCCGACGATCAGGACGCAACGATTCTACTCTCCTCGTGCCTGGTTCAGTTCACGGCGACTTTGCCCTCTTTCACGGCCAAACTTTTTTGTTTCGAAAAATTTGAAAGGGAAATCCACGAAAATTTTGGATTGAAATACTCCGACCACCCCTGGCTGAAACCCGTACGGTATGCACGTGACAGGACGGACAAGGACCAGACGATTGCCAATTATCCTTTTTATTCCATCGAGAGCGAAGAGCTCCATGAAGTTGGCGTTGGCCCCATCCACGCGGGAGTGATTGAACCAGGACACTTCAGGTTTATCTGCAACGGGGAGCAAATTCTGCACCTCGAGATTCAATTGGGTTACCAGCATCGCGGCGTCGAACAGCTGTTTCTGAAATTAACGGAGTTGCAGCAATTGGCAACAATGGCAGAAAACATTGCCGGAGATACGGCCGTGGGTCACGGAGTTGCCTTTGCCCAGGTTTGGGAGAGTCTCAGTGCCTTCTCCCCTTCAAGGGATATTGATTTTTCACGGACCATCGCATTGGAACTGGAGCGAATCGCCATCCATACCGGAGATTTGAGCGCCCTTTGCACAGATGTAGCCTATCAACTGGGTAGTTCTGTATTTGGAAGACTCCGTACACCCATCGTGAACTTCATGCAGGAATGGTGTGGAAACAGGCTTTCCAAAGGACTGATCCGACCCGGAGTAGACAGATTTCCGTTCACTCCCGAACTTGCCCAAAGATTATTGCATATACTCGACCATTTTGAACCTGATTTCACGGAGATGAACAAGCAGTTGTTCAACCTCCCGAGTGCTCTCTCCAGATTCGAACGGACGGGCGTTGTATCTATCGAAGATGCCACAGCCATAGGCACTGTTGGCATGGCAGCCAGAACAAGCGGAGTGCCAAGGGATGTTCGAAGCAGCCATCCGCACAATTTGTACCCCGAGCTCCAACACGAAGCAAAAGTAAAGCGGCACGGCGATGTCTATTCGCGTGTTCAAATGCGAAAGAATGAGGTCATTCAATCGTTGGGATACCTCCGGATATTGTTGGCAAATCTTCCCGAAAAAGGAGAAAAAGCCGTATTGGCAACTCCCGGAAAGGAACTTTTTAGTCTTTCGCTGGTAGAAGGGTGGCGCGGAGAAATTTGCCATTGTGCCATTACCGGAACCAGAGGGGAGCTGATTCATTACAAGATCAAGGATCCCTCCTTTCACAATTGGCTGGCTTTGGCTCTTTCCGTGAGAAACAACGAAATTTCGGATTTTCCGATCTGCAACAAGAGCTTCAACCTGTCGTATGCAGGGCATGATCTTTAAGAACGACAAAGGGACTTAGAGACCATAAGACTCTAGGACTGAGGGACCAGAGGACATGGGGACTGGGAGATCAGTAAAATGTTGGAATTGATGCAATCGAAAATCGAAATTCCAAAATTGAAAATTGTTGATTTGTAAAATAAAGTAATGTATATATCTCATGTTCAATAATCTAAAAATCTGGTATCACCAGGGAAAGCAGTTTATTCCTGATGTCAGGAATGCTAAAGTACCCGGAATTTTCAGAGGTCGTCCGGTCATTTCGATGGAAAAAGTAAATGTAAATCAACTGGAACGATGCTGTCCGGTCAATGCAATTTCAAGTTCACCGGTAGCTATAGATTTAGGAAAATGCACCTTTTGCGGGGAGTGTGCCCGTCTTTTTCCGCAGAAAATTGTCTTTACAACCGATTACAAATTATCGACCAACGAACGGACCAGATTGGTCGTAAGGGAGGGCGTGGACCAACCCATTGAATTAAACAAATCGATCATTCCAAAAGAGTTCCTGTCGCTGTTTGGCAGTTCGCTCAAATTGCGCCAGGTATCCGCAGGAGGAGACAACAGCTGCGAATGGGAACTCAATGCAGCCAACAATGTGCAGTTCGACCTGAGCAGATTCGGAATCGAATTTGTGGCCTCCCCCCGCCATGCAGACGGAATCGTTATCACGGGCCCCATAACGGAAAACATGGCTGAGCCGCTTCAGATCTGCTACGATGCTACCCCTGAACCCAAAATGGTGGTACTCGTCGGAACGGACGCCATCAGCGGAGGTATATTCGCCAATTCTCCGGCACTTGACAGGAGTTTTCTGGATAGTCATACCGTAAACCTTTATATTCCGGGCAATCCCGCCCACCCGCTTACCATCATCAATGGATTACTGGCGTTAACAGGAAGATAATGAGAACTGCAGAATTTTAATGAGCGAAAGATGAGAAGCTAATAAGCAGAGTATTGGGGAGACGGACAGTTATTTGAAAGATCGAATCGGAATTTGGCCATTCTGCGAAAACAATGGAGCAACTCTTAAAATCCAATCCGCTTACGGTTTTGCTGGTTCTCTTTTTTGGTGATTAGCTCATCGAGGTATCTGAAAACAAGTTCAATATTCTTGTCCTGATTTTTGAGTTTTTTCCTGATCTCTTCCATTTCAAATTTCAAAATAAGGGTATCAGCGAACATCGCCCTCATTTTTGTAAATACCCTGATAATTCTGATATTTACATCAATTGCTCTTTTACTATTTAGTACACATGACAACATGGTTACCCCCTGTTCAGAAAAACAAAATGGTGCATATCGCAATCCCATTCTTTCAGAATTGGAGGTCACAAAATGTGACCTCCAATTCTGAAATTCTTCCTTTGTCATTTCAAACATGAAATCTTTCGGAAACCTTTCAAAATTTCGCTTTACAGCTTGCTTTAACACTTTTGTTTCAACACCGTAAAGCTCAGCCAAATCCCTATCCAACATTACTTTCTGATCCCGGATCAGGTAAATTTTATTGATAATCCGTTCATCGGGTATCAATAAGGTCGCATCATTTACTGACATAAATACTGTTTTTGTTTCACCAAATCAGGAAGTGAATTAAAGACAATATAAGTTACACTATTTTAGACTTATAAACGAATAAAGAGTACAATATTTTGTACCCTTTATTCGTTTATCCTGTTTGTATATCTTGAATATTTGCTATTTGTGGTTGTAAAAGTTAAGTCGGAGGATGCAGCCTTTTGTGGAACCACGGGCGTGTGGCATTCATTCTGACCAACTGTGCAGCAGATACCCGGCGTTTGCAGGAGGAGCGCTCCTCACTGCCTTCAGGTGCTCCCCAACGGATTTCGATCCCGTCGTTCGGATTGTAAGCCACTTCAAAGGCCTCTTTGCGGTTCAATATTTCACCCAAAGTGAGCTTTTGTTCCGAACCGTTGCTACGGGTATAGGTGATGGATAATTCCGACAATTTTTTAGTCAACAACTCCTCCAGTTTCTTCTTGATTTTTTCTGGAGACTGCAAAGCCGGTATTTTAAAATCTTCGGGGGAGCGCACGATCTTATCCGGAAAATCCAGTACGGCATCCATGGCAATCAACAAACGCAAATCACGGTTGGGAGTTGAGAAATCTTCCCACTGGCCACCCGCCTGAAAGACTCCTGCCAGGAGTGCCTGGCATCCCTATGACTTCACCGGGATGCAATTTCATGTAGGCTTCGCCGTTGGAAACGGAGGTAATTCGAACAATCAATTGTTCATGAAGAGCCTCTATCAGATCCAGTAGTGCCATTTCGGGATCGAGCGGTTTGGGGTTGATGATGCGCTCCATGATGTGGTAAAAACTACCGGACTCCATTCCCTTTTGTTGCATGGAAAAGGGTACCAGGGCCTTGTTTTCATTGATCTCCGCTGTTTTAAGCAACCGGAATTTTTCATTTCCGACAACAATTGGCCGAAAGGATTTGAATCCCGGTTCACCGACCACTTCATTGGTATTGAAAAGAAAATTGCCTTTCCAGAATCGTTTGATACCTACCGTGCCATCCGGTTGGGCATCGACAGATAGCAACACGCCAGGTGTATCAGAGGTTTGGGCAATTCGGCGAACCAAAATCAGTGTATGTCCATATGGGTCGGCAAAAACCACACCCGGCCTCAATGCAGAGGTCGAAAGTGATACCGGATAATAATCGGAATTCTCGTCGTTAAGGGCCGTACGCGCAGTTCCCGAATGTACTCCGTTGGCCACGATCCTGACAAACGTATTGAATTTGCGGGTCGGTGTTCCCGAGAGGCCAGCTTCATTGGTTACCCATTTACCTGTACGCGGAGCCTTGCCAAGATAGCCCCTGTCACATTCGTGGTAACCAAACGGGAGTCCCATTTTCCAGGAAAAATAGGCACGCAGGTAAAAGGGATTGTCGGCACAATCGGGTTGCATCATCACCCTGTTTTTCTCAGTCGGCTCATCTTCGTTCAGGGAGAGATGGTTGAAAAGAAAATTGCGCTCCCTGTTTTGCGTCACCTCATCCAATGCTTTCCAGGATGAGCGCTCATCAGCTTCATAAAAAAGGGCATTGATCCAGGCAGAATAGAGCTCTTCCATGGCACCATCCCAACTCCTCTCTACTTGCCAGACACCCTGTCCGGAGGAGGTTGTTGGATGATTGGTCACTTTAAAATCAAGCTGAGCTGAGCTGTTACCATTTTGAAGGGTAACCCGGTAATTTCCCTCCGGCAATCCATTAAACTCCTCGATTCTCCAGTAGGGCAGTCCCTCCCCGCCCCTGCTTTTCAAGGATTCAGCCTTGCCAGATGAAATTAAGATTTTTGATTTCAGGATACTTCTGTCACCAACAGCCATAATCCTGAAAGGTTGACCTGGTTTTGGAAATTTGGGGGACAATTCGAGGGCTGTTATCGCTAGCGATACCTCCCTCTCACTGTTCTCATCCTGCGGAGAAGTTACATTTTTGCCTCCGGCAGAAGCTTTGTCCCCGGTAGTTCTGTCGCCGCAGGCGGTCAGGGTTAAAAATAAAAGTGCCATCGGCAAAATGACAGACATTTGGCGGACCAATTTATCTGATTTATAGATTTGGATTTTCATAGAGGCAAAGATAGCAGGCAAACCTCCTCTTAACTAATTTTATTCAAATCAAATGTCAACTCTTCCACGATCCGGACGGCATCCGTGATGCATTTTTCACATATTTTCTCAAAAAGCTTGTTTTCTACCGCCCTTGCGTGGCCCTCCGAAGTCCTTATGTCACATTGAAGCAATTCAATGCATTGAGTCGTTTGATGGATGGATTTGAATTTCTGGTCAAACTGCTGAATCCATGCGTAAGATTGATTTTTACGGTTTAGATTCTCATTTGATAATTCAGAAGCATACATCCCAAGTACCATAAAGGCCCCGGTTACTGCTCCGCATTTTTCCTGCAACCGCCCCATCCCGCCGCCAAATCCAACAGAAATACCCATTGCCTGGTTGTTGTCGAGGCCGAGTTCATCCTGAAATGCCGAGAGCACAGATTGTGCACAGTTGAATCCAGATCTGAACGAGCTGATTGCTTTTTCTTTTTTAGTTTCCATTTTTTCAGTTTTAACCCATAAACAAGACTCAGGTATTTGGTCAGACTGACCCATTTACCCGCAAGGTAGTTCAAAAGTAAAAATAAAAAGTTTGCGATGGACACGATGCACCCTTTGTCCCCTATGTAAGTCTCCGGTTTCTGCTTAAACTGGCCTGCTCCAAATGATACTTGAAAGTTAATTTATCTAACCATTTAATTATTAAATGGTTAGATAAATTAACTATGTATATAGTCATTTTTTCATAAAAATATTTGCATGACTATATATTTAGGCATATATTTGTAGTGAAGGATTGACAATAAATTAAAACGATTATGCAACTTACCAAGGCAGAAGAAGAACAAGTGATGCAACTTTTGTGGGAAATGGGCGAAGGTCTGGTCAAGGATATCCGCGACAGGTTTGACGCGCCAAAACCTGCAAGAAACACCATCTCCACAGTAGTCAGAATTTTGGAAAAGAAAGATTTCGTTTCACACAGAACCTACGGCAATGTGCACGTCTATTATCCGGTTGTCAGCAAACAAGACTATTCCAAGAGTCAGTTGTTTGGCCTGATGAAAAGCTATTTCAACAACTCCTTTCCAGCCATGGCCTCCTTTTTTGCCAGGGAAGAGGATTTGTCGATCCAGGAGTTGGAGAAGCTGATGGAAGAGACCAAGCGCGAGTTGGAGGAGCGAAAAAGACGGTAGGACCGGAAAGACTGTCAGGCCTGGTCATGAGAAAGGTATTCAGAATATTTTATTCTGACAAGTCGGGATAAAAGTAGTATCAAACAGGAAAAGCTAAAGATTCAAACTAAAATGATGGAAGCATTTGGAATGTACCTTCTAAAATCCACGATATGGTTATCCGGATTCGGACTCATTTTTCTGCTGTTTTTAAGAAATGAGCGCTATTTTTTAACAAACAGGATTTATCTTCTTGCAGGCATTCTGGCATCCCTGTTTTTTCCTTTTCTCAACTGGCATTACACCGTAGAAATACCAATTTTTCCTGAACATCTTTCCAATCAGCTTCGGTTGCAGGTTCTTGCCCGAGCACAACCCTTTCCATTCGTCCGTGCAGGATTGTTCTTCAGCTACCTTCTTGGCTCGTTGTATTTGTTTTTTAGGACTTTAAGACAAACCATCCAGGTATTGGAGGTCATACGCAAATCAGGAAAACAACCGCTTACTTCCGTCAAATTAATCCGGACTTCCGCATATCCCGTCTCATTTTCATTTTTCTCCTTTGTTTTCGTCAATCCTTCCATCAATGACACAGAAACAGCCGAGATTGTGAATCACGAACGGGAACACGTGCGCCAGAAACACTGGATGGATTTGGTGCTGTTTGAGTTGTTGCGTCTGCAGCAATGGTTCAATCCAATGATTTGGCTCTATGGCCGGTTCATCAGGCAAAACCACGAATACCTGGCCGATGAGCGGGCGCTGCAGCGTTCCGCCAATCCGGCTGTTTACAGGGCCGCCCTTCTCAATCAAATGCTGGGAGGACCTGTTATTGTTCTGGGAAATTCCTTCAATTATTCACTTAACACAAAAAGATTCAACATGATGAAAAATAAATTCACTTCACCGGTACGCAAATTAAAACTTTTACTGGTCGTACCCTTTGTTGCCGTCGTCTTCTATGCTTTCGCCACACCAGAATATACTTTCGTTGTACCAAGCGAAAATAATCCGATTGTGAAAGAGAACAAAGAGTTGACAATTCAAACCGACACGACGAGTGCCACCGCCAAAAAATCCAAATCGGCAGCGACAGACGAAACGACCAAACACAAGCTGCGTCAGGATTCCATTGTGGCCGTCAAGGCCGAAAAATTCAAGAAATACCAGACAGCGCATCCTGCTTTGATCGTGGCCGACGGCGTCATCAAACCAAACATGAAAATAGATGACATAGCTGCGGATAACATAAAATCTGTCAATGTCTTGAAAGGTGANGCCGCCACCAAGAAATATGGCGACAAGGGAAAAGATGGCGTGATTGAGATTACTACGAAGGGTCAGGCTACATATGTTGTCCGTTCCGACAATCAGTACAATACCGTTGAAGATAAGAAATCTGAAGGCAGCAATCAAAATGTAAATGTCAGTACCAACCTTAATGTAAATGAGAGCAAGGTCGAGAATATCAAGATTCGTGCCATGGACCATCAACCCCTGATCGTGATAGATGGAATTGTGTCTCCCAATCAAAATCTTGGGTCCATCGCGCCGAATGAAATAGAATCCATTCACGTGCTGAAAGACCAGACCGCCAAGATAAAATATGGTGACAAGGGGAAAAATGGCGTGTTGGAAATCAGATTAAAAAACAATCAATCGACCTTGGATGCAAACTCTAAAGAGAGGGTAACCGTGGTTGGATATCCAATAAAATCCACTTTGAATAAAGCGGAAAACTCTTCCAAAAATGGATCAATTACAGTAGCCGGTTATGGAAGTCAGAAAGCCAGATATCAGTCAGACAGCGCAAACTACCAAAAAAAGACAAACATTTTCTACAGCGATAATGTCTCTGTGCAGGGTACTGCCACCGATCAGCCACAAGACAAAAATGGCAATGTCAAATTGAAGCTCAATGCGGTCCGGCCATTGCTTGTGATCAACGGAACCATTGCCGACGACCAGAATGTGGGAGCCGTCTCACCGGAGGATATCGAATCCATCAATGTTCTAAAGGATAAGTCTGCAACGGATGCCTATGGAGACAAAGGGCAAAACGGGGTCGTCATGCTTACCCTTAAAAAAGGCAAATCTGTTGGTGTCGGAACAAGTGCCGGTGAATCTTCTGCAGTTGCAGGAAAAATTTCCAGGGATGTGGCTGACCAAAAGCTTTACCTTGAAAGCCAGCTAAATCAAATTTCCGGCGGAGAGCACAAACCTTTGATCGTGAAAGATGGGGTTGTTGCAAAAGATCAAAACATCAAGGAGTTTGGTACCAAGGAGACGATAGAGAAAATGACCATCCTGAGTGGCAAGGAGGCTCTGGACAAATACGGCGAAAAAGGAAGATACGGAGTAATCGAACTGATCACCAAGAAATAGACAAAACCAACGCACCAATTTTCGAATTACGAATTTGGATTTCAAACAACAGGCACTCGGGGATCCTTGAAAAAGGAGCTATTCCGGGTGCCTGTTGACATGAAAACAAACTGTCGAAGTGCATCGATTAACTTTTTTGAAAATAAACAATCTGATTTCCAGTCCTTTCCGATTTAAGTGAATTAAACTGATGCCGAAATTCTGATAATCAATTTTCGAATGCAAAAATGGCAATATCTTATGATTCTTAT
>TBL_comb47_HYPODRAFT_10000119_pt1 | contig 97996 bp, 83 predicted proteins | sample TroBogypolimnion_40_FD_10682 | JGI IMG/M metagenome (IMG submission 10682) | reverse complement strand
TCGCATCCGAGCCATGAACTTCCCACCGCTTCGAACCCTCTTTGCCGCCCTGGCCGCGCTCTGCGCCTGCGCCGCGCCGCTGTGCGCCGAGCCGGCCTGGCCGGCCAAGCCGCTGCGCATCGTGGTGGCCTATCCGTCAGGTGGCGTCAGCGATGCTGTCGCCCGGATCCTCGCCGAGAAGTTGGCCACGCAATTGGGAACGCCGGTGCTGGTGGAAAATAAGCCCGGGGCCAGCGGCAGCATCGGCATCGATGCCGTGGCCAAGGCGGTGCCCGATGGCTACACGCTGGGCTTCGCGGCCATCAGCCCCCTGGCTCTGAATCCGCACCTGGGCAAGGTGCCATACAACCCGGCCAAAGACATTATTCCGCTGGTCAGCGTTATGTATTCACCGGTGCTGCTGCTCGCCACCAGCGCCACACCGGCCAGGGACCTGCACGAGGTGATGCAGGCCGCGCGCGCCAAGCCGGGCGACATCCGCTGGGCGACATCGGGGCCGGCCTCGCTGGGCCATATCATGCTGGAGCAGCTGAAGTTCCTGACCAAGCTTGACATCACCCATGTGCCCTACAAAGGCGGCGGCCAGCAGATCACCGATGCGCTCGGCGGCCAGTTCGAGATGCTGTCGGTCAACAGCAGCAGCGTCATCATGCAGCAGATCAAGGCGGGCAAGCTGCGTCCCATTGCGGTCGGTGCACCGGCACGGCTCGAAGCGCTGCCCGCCGTTCCAACGCTGGCCGAGCTCGGTTACGCGCCGGCCAACCTGTCCTCGCTGTTCGGGCTGTTCGCGCCGGCCGGCGTGCCCAGCGCCATCCTGGCGCGGCTCAATGCCGAGGTCAACAAGACACTGGCACTGCCCGACGTGCGCGCGCGCCTGCTCAGCGCCGACAACGTGCCCACCGGCGGCAGCGCCGCCGAATTCGCGCGGCAGATTACGGCGGAGTCCGACAACAACCTACGCATCATCCGCGCCGCTGCGATCAAGGCCGACTGATAGCCGGCCCGGAGGAAGGAGGTCTCAGCGAGACCCTTTGTGGGGCAACATCGATGAGAGGACGCCATCCTTGAGAACCACATGGTGGTAGATGGCAGCAGCGGCGTGCAGGCCGGCAAGCCACATGATGGCGTCGCCAAGAAATTTGTGCACGTCGCCCCAGTCGGCCAGTTTCGCAATCGCCGAGTCGGCAATCATGGGCATGCGCTCGATGCGCACACCGCCGAGCAGCGTGAGCGGATGGGACTCGCTGCCCAGCGCCAGCAACGCAGTGGCCGGCAAAGCCAGCAGCAGCGTCCACAGCGCAAGATGCGTCAGCTTGGCCATCATCTGCATCGAACGGGCCATGGCAAACTGCGGCGCGGCCGGGCGCATGGCAACCCAGAGCAAGCGCAACAGCGTCAGCACCAACACTGTGATCCCGAGGGTCTCGTGCCAGACGATGTCGCTGCGGCTTGCCGGATCGATGCCCTGGTGCATGAGACGGCCGAATTTCTCCGGCCCCAGGATAAAGGCGATCGTCACGACAACGGCCGTGACCCAATGAAGGGCAAGACTGAGCGTGTCGAAGCGGGATGTGGATTGCTGATTCATAACGTAAGGATTAGAGCAGGTGTCATTGTGCGACAGCTTCTTTAACCGATGGTAAAGCCATAGCATTTCATCAGATGCATCCTAGGGAAACGCAGATCAATTCAGCTGTTTATTTAACTTTGGCGTAGCGCTCATTTTTTTATTGGTGCTGCGCCAAATTTCGCATATTTCTCGGCAATCGCGGCCGCCTTCATCACCTTTGAGCCTCTTTCGAGGCCTTTTCTGGCGCTCTTGGCACCTTGTTGCCCATTACGGGCGCAGTTCTCCCCTGGCCATGTACAAATTTCCCAAGGCAAACAGCATGTTGAGCTGTGCGTCGTTTTTGGCCAGACCCTTGTAGCGTACCTTCTTGTATTTGAAGATGTTCTTGATCACGTGAAACGGGTGCTCAACATAAGCCCTGACTTGGGCTTTGAGCTTTTCGTAGGCTTGCACCATGGTCTTTTGCCAGCCATCAGCCATCCTCTCTACAGTGGTGCGCCGTTTGGCCACATGCCACTTCACGGTTTGCTCGTTGGTGCTCAGCGTTTGTTGCATGTCTTCGCGCTTGTCAACGCCGACATAACCTGCATCGGCCCAGACATCACTTTCCTGACCGTGAAGTAATGCTGGGGCTTGGCTGATGTCGCTGATGTTGGCCGCTGTGGTTGTCACGGTATGTACCAGGCCTGAATCCTTGTCCACGCCAATGTGGGCTTTGAGGCCAAAGTGCCACTGGTTGCCTTTCTTGGTTTGATGCATTTCTGGATCGCGTTTGTGTTCTTTGTTTTTGGTGGAACTCGGCGCTGCAATCAGGGTGGCATCCACCAAGGTGCCTTGGGTCATCAAGAGTCCTCGCTCCATGAGCATGACATTGACTTCAACGAGCATGGCTTTGGTCAGATCATGGGTTTCGAGCAGGTGTCGAAACCCCATCAGGGTGGTGGCATCAGGTACGCCGGTGCGACTCAGATCTATGCCCATGAAGCTGCGCAGGGCTTGGGAGTCGTAGATGGCATCTTCGACAGCTTCATCAGCCAGGGCGTACCACTGTTGTACGAAGTACATGCGCAGCATGCGCTCCAAGCCAATGGGTGGACGACCGCGTTTGCCGCTCTTGGGGTAGTAGGGCTCGATGACTTCCATCAACCTTGACCAGGGGACGACTTGTTCCATCTTGGCCAGAAAGATTTCCCGACGCGTTGTCTTCTTTTTGCACTCATATTCAGCAAGGGCAAAACTGATCTGGGTTGGGGCTTGGGTGGTCATCTTGGCTGTACGCTATTGGCTACCTGTCTATAACGTTTGATCCACCGGCGCGGTTGGCAAATTCTGCTAATAAATCTGCGTTTCCCTAGCATCATGAGCTCGCCCTGCGCGAAGCTGACGGTCTCGGTGGCCTTGTAGATCAGCACAAAGCCCAGCGCGATTAGTCCGTAGATGCAGCCTTGCGCGATTCCGCTGATGAGCAGTTGAAGAAGCTGCAATTGGTCTCCCGTGATTTGGCCTTTCGGTTATAGCGGCAATCCCGGCAAAGGCCGCGAGGGTTTTCACCAAAGGGTTGCTACTGATGCCCGTTGGTTTGCGTGCGTGCAAAAAGCCGGCATCATGCGGTCCATGAACAACCCTGTTGATATTTCACGGCGCGGTGCTGTCACCGTTGTCACACTGGAGCGCCCCGATGTGCGCAACGCGGTCGATGCCGCCACGGCGCGCGCGCTGTACGCGGCCTTTCTCGCGTTCGAGGCCGATGATGCGGCGCGTGTCGCCGTGTTCCATGGCGCGCACGGCCACTTTTGCGCTGGCTGGGACTTGATCGCCGGCGCTGCACTGGCCGGGTCGGGTGGCACGGGTCCGCAAGACCCGCTGAGCGGGCTCGAGTTTTCGCCGCAGGACTGCGAAGCGCCCGGCCCGCTCGGTCCGATGGGGCCGTCGCGTCTGCTGCTGTCCAAACCGGTGATCGCGGCCGTTAGCGGTGCGGCTGTGGCCGGCGGCATGGAACTCGCCCTGTGGTGCGACATGCGTGTGATGGAAGAGGACGCCTACTTCGGCGTGTTCTGCCGGCGCTTCGGCGTGCCACTGATCGACGGCGGCACGGTGCGCCTGCCGCGGCTGATCGGCATGGGTCGTGCGCTGGACCTGATCCTCACCGGGCGCAAGGTGGAGGCGGTGGAGGCCCTGCAGATGGGTTTGTGCAATCGCGTTGTGCCCAGCGGGCAGGCCTTGATCGCAGCGCTGGCGCTGGCGCAGCAACTGTCCGAGTTTCCGCAGGCTACGATGCGGGCCGATCGCCTGAGCGCTTACGCGCAGTGGGATCTTCCGCTGCCGCAGGCCTTGCATCAGGAGTGGCAGCGCGGCAAGAAGTGCATAGAAGACGGCCTGCAAGGCGCGCTACGCTTTGCCGCTGGCAGCGGCCGGCATGGCAAGTTTTAGCGGCATGAACGGGAACGCGTCCGAGTCCATACCGCCAGACCTGATTCTGGCGCTGCGGCGGGCGCAGCGCATCGTCGTCTTCACGGGTGCCGGCGTATCCGCCGAGAGCGGCATACCGACGTTTCGCGACGCGCTCACCGGATTGTGGGAGCGATTTGATGCGCAAGACCTAGCCACGCCGGAGGCTTTTGTCCATGACCCGGAACTGGTGTGGGGCTGGTACGAATGGAGGCGCATGCTGGTGCAGCGCACGCAGCCGAATTCGGCGCACCGGGCGATTGCCGAGCTGGCGCGTCGTGTGCCGCAGTTCACGGTTGTCACGCAAAACGTGGACGACTTGCATGAGCGCGCTGGCAGCACAGGCGTGTTGCATCTGCATGGCAGCCTGCAGACGGCGCGCTGTATCGCCTGTGGTACGGCGCACGTCTTTGCGGTGGGCATCCCCGACGAACCCGAAGGCGGGCGCCGCCTGCGCCCGCCGCTGTGCGCGCGATGCGGTGGCCTGATCCGCCCTGGTGTCGTCTGGTTCGGGGAAAGCCTGCCCGAGGATGTGCTGGCTGGCGCGTTTGCCGCGGCCAGAGCTTGCGATCTGCTGTTGGCAATCGGCACCTCGGGCCTGGTGCAGCCGGCCGCGCGGATTCCCGCGCTGGCGAGGCAAGCGGGCGCGCGAGTGGTTCAGGTCAACCCGGCGCCGACCGCGCTCGATGACGACTGCACCTGGTCCCTGCGCGGTGCCGCCGGGGTTATCCTGCCGCAGTTGCTGGCCTCAGCGTCGATGTTGCCGAACGCCCCGGTGCGCGGCGGGCAGTGCGCTGCTGATCAGGGCCGCGCCGGCCCATAGCAACGGTGCGATGCCGAGCGGCGCGACCGCGAGGCCGAAGGACACCGGCACCAGCACCGATGACGCATTGCCGATGAGGGCGCGCAGGCCGAGCGCCTCGCCGCCGCGCCCGCCGGGTGTGGCGGCGTGCAACAGCGACAGCATGTTGGGCTGGCTAAAACCGATCGAGGCCCCGAATACGAAGCCCAGCAGCATGAAGACCGGTGCGGCAGCGGCCCACGGCAGGGCAGCCAGCACCAGCGCCATCATGGCCATCGCGGCGCGCATGATTTGCCACTCGTGCATGCGCGTCGAGAGCCAGGGCATCAGGGCGCGGCTGACGAAGGTGCCCACCGCGAACAGCGAGAACACCGTGCCGATGATGGAGGCTGAAAAGCCCAGGCGCGTGCCCAGCACCGGCAGCATCACGATGAACAGGTCCCAGCAGCATGACAGCGCAAGGCTCACGTAGTAGATGCGGCGCAATTCCGGCGCGGCCAGCAGGTCGTGCCAGGCCGGTGGCTTGGCATCCGCCTGCGCCGCTGTTGAAACTCGGGCGGCCGGCAATGCGGCCAGTTTCCTGAACACAAGCCAGCACGCCATGCAGGTGAAGACCGCCATGGTGGCAAAGGCCATGCGAAAGCCCGCATGGTCGATCAGCAGGCCCGAGATGAACGGCCCGAGCGCGCTGGAGGCCGAATGCCCGAGCGCGTACCAGCCGAAGTTGCGCAGCCGCTGCTCAGCCGTCTTGCCGTGCGCCATGGCGCCCACGCTGTGCTGTCCGGCGACCGACATGGCGTTGAAGCCGAAACCCACCAGCACGGCCATCACGAACAGCGCGGGCACGCTCAGCCACAGCACCGGCACCACGGCGCCGAGCAGCACCGCGAGCACGCCAAAGCGCAGCACGGGCAGCGCGCCCATGCGGTCGACCCAGCGGCCGATCGACATGGCGGCCAGCGCGGGCAGGATCGAGAACATGGCCATGAATAGACCCACCACCAGTTCGGGTGAGCCGGCGCGCAGGGCATAGAGCGAGCCCGCCACGCGCCCGCCCGACAGCGCCATGTGGCCCGTCAGGGTGACCAGAATCAGGGGCAGCAGCAGGTGCGGCAGGCTCTTGCCCATTATCCCGGCGGCAGGGCCGGTATCGGTCGCGGGCGGCCCTGGTCATCGATCGCCACAAAGGTGAGGGAGGCCTCCGTCACCTTCATGTACTTTCCCTGCGCGCTGAAACGCTCGGCATAGACCTCGACCTTCACCGTGATCGAGGTGCGCCCGATTCGAACCAGCTTGGAGAAGAAGGTCAGGATGTCGCCGACACGCACCGGCTGCTTGAAGATGAATTCATTGACTGCGACCGTTGCCATGCGGCCCTGGGCGTAACGCGCCGGGATCACGGAGCCGGCCAGATCGACCTGCGCCATGACCCAGCCGCCGAAGATGTCGCCATTGGCATTGGAGTCGGCCGGCATCGGAATGACCTTGAGGACCAGTTCCTCGTCAGTGGGCAGTTGGACTGCAATCGGGTTGGTGTTCGCAGACATGGGGGACAATCCTCAAAATGTTGAGGACAGAGCTGGCTGCGCTTCGCGCAGCAGCGGCCTGTCCCGCAAGTACTTGATAACAGGATTGTCCCCTATGCGCCGATCAGGCGAACACAGCCCCATTCGAGAAGGTGCCAAAGCTGCCGCCGTGCCTGTTGCCACGCGCTCGGACTGGGCCACGCTGCAGCGCCTGTTTCCCTACCTCTGGCAATACAAGTGGCGCGTCATGGCGGCGCTGGCCTTCATGGTCGGCGCCAAGATGGCCAATGTTGGCGTGCCGGTGCTACTCAAGCAACTGGTCGACACCATGAACCCGAAGGGCGCCGTCGGCGCCAGCGCGTTGCTGGTGGTGCCGGTGGCGCTGCTGTTCGGCTACGGCCTGCTGCGCCTGTCCACTACCTTGTTTGCCGAGCTGCGCGAGCTCATCTTTGCCAAGGCCACGGAAGGCGCATCGCGCACGATCTCGCTGCAGGTGTTCCGCCATCTGCACGCTTTAAGCCTGCGCTTTCACCTGGAACGCCAGACCGGCGGAATGACGCGCGACATCGAGCGCGGCACGCGCGCTGTCAATTCGCTGATCTCGTATTCGCTCTACAGCATCTTTCCGACGCTGATCGAAGTCGCCATGGTGCTGACATACCTGGCGGTCAAGTTCGATGCCTGGTTTGCAGGCATCACGATCGTGGCGCTGGTGGTCTACATCTCGTTCACTGTCGTGGTAACCGAGTGGCGCACGCATTTTCGGCGCGAAATGAACGAGCTCGATTCGAAGGCGCACAGCCGCGCCATCGATTCGCTGCTGAACTACGAGACCGTCAAGTATTTCAACAACGAGGATTTCGAGGCGCGCCGCTACGACGAGAACCTGGAAAAGTACCGGCGCGCCGCGGTCAAGAGTCAGACCACGCTGAGCCTGCTCAACACGGGCCAGCAACTGATCATCGCCAGCGGCCTGGTCACCATGCTGTGGCGCGCCACGCAGGGTGTGGTCGATGGCCGCATGACGCTGGGCGACCTGGTGATGGTCAACGCCTTCATGATCCAGCTCTACATTCCGCTGGGTTTCCTCGGCGTGCTGTATCGCGAGATCAAGCAGAGCCTGACGGACCTGGAAAAGATGTTCACGCTGATGGAGCGCGAGCGCGAGATCGCCGACGTGCCCGGTGCCAGGCCGCTGCAGGTCGATGGCGCGAGCGTGGCTTTCAGGCATGTCAACTTCGCCTATGATCCGGCGCGTCCGATCCTGCACGACATCAGCTTCGAGATACCGGCCGGCAAGACGGTGGCTGTGGTCGGTCCTTCGGGATCCGGCAAGTCGACGCTGGCGCGCCTGCTTTTTCGCTTCTACGACGTGCAGAGCGGCCAGATCCTGATTGCCGGGCAGGACATCAAGCAGGTGACGCAAGCCAGCGTGCGCCAGGCTATCGGCATCGTGCCGCAGGACACGGTGCTGTTCAATGACACGGTGGAATACAACATCGCCTATGGCCAGCCCGGCGCCACGCATGAGCAGGTCGAGGAGGCCGCGCGTTCGGCGCACATCCACAGCTTCATCGCCGCCACGCCCAAGGGCTACGACACCATGGTCGGCGAGCGCGGCCTGAAGCTCTCGGGTGGCGAGAAGCAGCGCGTGGCGATCGCCCGCACCCTGCTGAAGAACCCCGCTGTGCTGATCTTCGACGAGGCGACCTCGGCCCTGGACAGCGCCAACGAGCGCGCGATCCAGGCCGAACTGCAGAACGTGGCGAAGAACAAGACCACGCTGGTGATTGCGCACCGGCTCTCGACCGTGGTCGACGCGCATGAAATTCTGGTGATGGAAGCCGGCCGCATCATCGAGCGCGGCTCGCACGCGCAACTGCTCTCGGCCAACGGGCGCTATGCGCAGATGTGGGCGTTGCAGCAAAGCTCGGAGTAGCGCCGAATCGACGGCTGACGGCCAAGCGTGGCTCGGCAGACCTCTGGTTTTCCCTTGCTTGCACTTTTTGTAAAGTTGTGTCACGATGCCGGAATTCCTGGTTGTGACGAAGATTTCCTGACTGGTTTTGTGAGAGAACTTGATCGGCTAAACAACTTCTACAAGGAGACGGTGTATGTACTATCAGACCTACGATCCGATGGGGAGCGCGGTCCTTTCAACCATCGTGGCGGCGGTGCCGATCGGTGTGCTGCTCTACTTCATCGCCTTGCACCCGCATCGGGATCAGGACGGCGTGCGTCACCTCGGCATCTCGGCGCCCTACGCCGCACTGTGCGGTGTCTTTGCCGCGTTCGTTGTTTCGTGTCTGGTGTTCCGAATGCCGGTGACCTCGGCGCTATCGGCTTTTGCCTTCGGTTCCCTGTCGGGCTTTCTCGGCATCATCTGGATCGTGCTGGCCGCCATGCTGCTCTATACGATGACGCTGACCGCCGGCAAGTTCGAAATCGTCAAGGAGTCCATCGTCCACGTTTCTTTTGACCGGCGCCTGCAGTGCGTCCTGATCGCCTTCTCGTTTGGCGCCATCATCGAGGGCACGTCGGGCTTTGGTACGCCAGTGGCCATCGCCGGTGCGGTGATGGTTGGGCTGGGCTTCAAGCCGTTCCAGTCGGCCGTGCTGAACCTGCTGGCCAATACGGCGCCGGTGGCCTGGGGCGCGATCGGCACCCCGATCGTGACGTTGGGCGCTGTCAGCGGAATCGATGAGCTCACGCTCTCGACCATGGCCGGGCACCAGTTGCCATGGATCTCGGTCCTGGTTCCATTCTGGCTGGTTGCGGCATTTGTCAAGATGGAGGGCGGCAGCTGGAAAGAGGTGTTCGAAGTCTGGCCCGCGACGCTGTGCGCAGGTGTGTCCTTTGCCGCGATGCAGTACTACGCGTCCAGCAGCAGCGAGTTGCACCTGATGACGGACGTGGTCTCAGGCGTGTTCTCGGTCATCTGCACTGCCTTGTTCCTGCGCTTTGTCTGGCACCCCAAGACGCGCTTCCTGCTGCGCTCCGAGCGCGAGGCGCTGGCCGCCTCCGGTCAGTCGACCGCCTCGGCAACGACGGACAAGAGCGACTGGAAATATCCCTACAGCGTTGGCGAGACCGTCCACGCCTGGATGCCCTGGGTCATCCTGATTGCCTGCTGCGCCATCTGGGGCATGCCGGCCTGGAAGGCCTATCTGAACGGCCTTTTCTCCGGCATTGCTTTCAAGACCGAGTTGTTGGGTTCGGCCTTCAGCGGCACTTTGTCGCTGCCGGTCTGGGACATGCCGGCCTTGCACAACATGGTTCAGCGCGTGCCGCCGGTCGTGCTTGCCAACGCTAAGCCGGAAGGGGCGCGCTTTGCCATCAACTGGCTCTCCGCCGCCGGCACCGGCGTGTTCGTGGCGGCCGTGCTGTCCGGCCTGGTGCTGGGCCTGAATGGAAAGCAATGGCGGGAATCGATTGTCACCACTGGGCGGCGCATGAAGACGCCGGTTATCGTCATCACGCTGGTACTGGGCCTGGGCTTCCTGACCCGCTATTCGGGCACCGATGCGGTGCTGGGCCTGGCGTTCACGAGCGCCGGTCCCTGGTACCCGTTCTTCGCCGCCTATCTGGGCTGGCTCGGTGTCTTCCTGACCGGTTCCGACACCGCGTCCAATGCCTTGTTCGGCAGCCTGCAGCGCATCACGGCGCAGCAGTTGCACCTGAATGAAGTGCTGGTGGTGGCGACCAACTCCACCGGCGGCGTGATGGGCAAGATGATCGATGCTCAGTCCATCATGGTGGCGTGCGCGGCCTGCTATGAAGACCCGAAGGAGCGCGCGCATGCCTTGGGGCCGATCTTCCGTACCGTGTTCTGGCATTCGATTGCCGGGGCGGCTGTGGTCGGCATCATCGCCATGCTGCAGGCCTACGTCTTCACTGGTGCCATACCGGCGCTGCCGATCGGCAAATAGGCTTGCTGCAATAAAGTCGAATCCCTGCTATCGTTACCTCGGGTCATCCATGCCGCTATGCCGCGGTCTGGATGGCATCTTGCAGGAATAATTGCAATAGGGGGATCCATGTTGAATTCCAATCCGGATTTCGAAATCGTCAAGGCGTCGTTTCCGATGTTCGGCGTCAACATAGTCGAGCTATGGGGAACGCGCGGATTCAAGACCTTCATCAATGAGTTGCTCTACGATGCAAAAGGCGGCGCCCGGAGCGGCTTTCCCGAGCCGGTTCTGCAGGCCTTGCGCCGGCTCTCGGACCTGCACGACGTCGAGTTCAGCGCGCTCTTGCCGCCAATCACCGGCACTGATGACTTCAAGCTGCTCAACGCTTCATTTCCGAGGATCGCGGACCGGATCAGCGCGCTTTGGGGCACCGATCAATTCAATCCCTACCTGATCGGTTTGCTGCACGACAATCGGGGTGGTAACCGCCATGGGTTTCCGTTCGAGACGCTGATGGCGTTGCACGCCATGGCAGAAAAGCACAACCAGGAATTCGCGCACCTTTATTCGCAGATCGATCTCTGGAACACGACCTGAGCCCGACGCTGGCTTGCCCCATGCGCGGGCCGCCGGCCAGACTTCTACAATCGCCTGATCAGCCGCCCAGCACGGCATTCCCAGACAGGCAGATCGCATGACCGCACTCCATATTTCCACCGCCTTTGATTCGGGCGCCATAGAGGTCCTGAGCTTGGCTGACCCGAGCGACATCCAGCTCAACATCCGTTCTGACAACGCCAGCGGCTTTGCCCAGTGGTTTCATTTCTGCCTGCAGGGTGCCGCCGGCCAGGCGGTCCGGTTGCGTTTTCTCAACGCCGGCCAATGCTCCTATGCCAAGGGATGGGTTGATTACCGCGTGGTCGCCAGCTACGACCGCCAGAATTGGTTTCGCATTCCGACGCAGTTTGACGGCCAGGTCATGACGGCCGAACTTGCGGCCGAGACCAACAGCGTCTACTTTGCCTACTTCGAGCCCTATTCGTATGAGCGCCACCTGGACCTTATCGGCTCGGCCGGCGCCTCCGACAGCGTGGACGTGCAGCACCTGGGTCAGACACTCGACGGCCGCGACATGACGCTGCTGCGCATCACGGCGCCCGATGGTGAGATGCCCGTTGAACAACGCAGCAAGGTCTGGCTGATCGCGCGCCAGCATCCGGGTGAAGCCATGGCCGAGTGGTTTGTCGAAGGCTTTCTGGAGCGCCTGCTCGACGCCGACGACCCGGTGTCGCGCGTGCTGCTGTCGCGCTGTGTCTTTCATGTCGTGCCCAACATGAATCCGGACGGCGCGGCGCGCGGCAACCTGCGCACCAATGCCGGCGGCGCGAATTTGAACCGCGAGTGGCAGGCGCCGAGCCTGGAGAACTCGCCTGAGGTTTTCCTCGTGCGCCAGAAGATGCTTGACGTCGGTGTTGACCTCAATCTTGACGCGCACGGCGACGAAGTGCTGCCCTACAACTTCTGCGTTGGCAGCGAAGGCAACCCGGGCTACACGCCGCGCATCGAGGCGCTGGAGAGTGCTTTCAAGTCGGCCTGGGTCAATACCTGCCCGGATTTTCAGACGGCACGCGGCTACGCGCGCATTGAGCCGGGACAATCGAATCCGACGCTGGCCACGAGCTGGGTGGCGCAGAACTTTGATTGCCTGGCGTTCACGATCGAGATGCCGTTCAAGGACAACGCCGATCTGCCCGACGCGCTGACCGGTTGGAGCGGCGAGCGCGCGAAGAGGCTCGGTGCGAGCGTGCTGCTGCCGATCCTGGCGGTCGTCGGCCAGTTGCGGGCCGCATCATGAGCGACGCCGGCAAGCCCCCCGCATTTCGCCGCGCCGCGCCGCCACCGGGGCGCGCGCCCGCTGCTGCGGCAGTGGTCAACAGCAGCGGCACATTGCGCTTGAACAAGCGCATGGCCGAGCTCGGCCTGGCATCGCGGCGCGAAGCCGACGACTGGATCGGCCGCGGCTGGGTCAAGGTCAATGGCGAGGTCGCCACTATGGGCATGCAGGTGACGCCCGACGTGCGCATCGAGATCGCCAAGCAGGCGCAGGGGCAGCAGGCGAACCAGGTGACGATCCTGCTCAACAAGCCGATGGGCATCGTCAGCGGGCAGGCCGAGGACGGGCATCAACCCGCCATCACCCTGATCCAGCCGCAAAACCGCTGGGCCGAGGACAACGCGCGCTTCTTCTTCCACCCCAAGCAGCTGCAAAGCCTGGTGCCTGCCGGACGGCTCGACATCGATTCGATCGGCCTGCTGGTGCTCACCCAGGACGGCCGCGTCGCGCGCCAGCTGATCGGCGAGGACTCGGTGATGGAAAAGGAGTACCTGGTGCGCGTGAGCTACACCGGGTTTACGGATCCCGATGGCCAGCCGGACCGCCTGTTGCAGATCAATGACGGCGACCCGGTGAGCACCAACGTGCAGGCCATCTTCCCGGCCGAAGGCCTCGCGCGCCTGCGCCACGGCCTGAGCCTGGACGGGCAGGCGCTCAAACCGGCCAAGGTCAGTTGGCAGAACCCTGAGCAATTGCGCGTCGTGCTGACCGAAGGAAAGAAGCGCCAGATCCGGCGCATGTGCGAGCTCGTCGGCCTCAAGGTCGTGGGCCTCAAGCGCGTGCGCATCGGCAACGTGATGTTGGGCAATCTGCCTTTGGGCCAATGGCGCTATCTGGCACCGCACGAAAAGTTCTAGGTCTTGATTTCAGGAGCAATCATGAAGCGTTATTTTTCAAAATCGATTCCGGCCCTGGCGCTGCTCGCGGCGTGCGCAGCGCAGGCGCAGGAGGGCGGCACGGTCAACGCCATTTGCAGCACCGACCAGCCCTGGTGCGAGCGCGCCGCGCAGGAGTTCACGCGCGCCACCGGTATCAAGGTGCTGCAGTCGCACAAGGCCACCGGCGAGGCGGCCGCGCAGTTACGCGCGGAAGCCGCCAATCCGAAGACCGACATCTGGTGGGGCGGCACCGGCGACCCGTTTTTGCAGGCCGCTGAACTCGGCTTGCTGCAAGCCTATCGTCCGGCCTATATCAATGACCTGCAAAGCTGGAGCGTGCGCCAGTACGCGATGACGCAGAACATGGTGGGCGGCTTCTACACCTCGGCCATCGGCTTTGGCTGGAACACCGAACTGCTTAAGAAGAAGAACCTGCCTGAGCCCAAATGCTGGGCCGATCTGATAAAGCCCGAATACAAGGGCGACATCGAGATCTCGCACCCGGCCTCCAGCGGCACGGCCTACACCATTCTGGCCGGCCTGGTGCAACTGATGGGTGAGGAGCCGGCCTTCGACTACATGAAGAAGCTGCACAGGAACATCAGCAATTACACGCGCAGCGGTCAGGCGCAGGCGCCCAATGTGGCCAAGGGCGAAGTGGCGATCGGCGTGAGCTTCATCTTCGGTTTCGACGGCTGGCGCCACAACAAGTACCCGGTCAAGACCACGGCGCCGTGCGAGGGAACGAGCTACGAAGTCGGCGGCATTGCCATGGTCAAGGGTCAGCGCAACAAGGAAGCCGCGAAGCGTTACTACGACTGGCTCATGAGTCCGCAGGGACAGGCCATCGGCGCCCAGGTCAACAGCCTGCAGGTGCCGGCCAACAAGACCTTCAAGCTTGACCCGCGCATCCCGCTGCTCGACAACGTACGCCTGATCAAGTACGACTTCGAGAAGTACGGCAAGGCTGCGGAACGCAAGCGCCTGCTGGAACGCTGGACCAAGGAGATCGAGTCGCTGCCGCGCTGAACGGCATGACGAAGCCGAAACCTTCGGGCCACTGGCGCGCTTCCGATCTGCGCGGCGTGGCGCAACTGGCAACACAGGCCACGACGGCGGTCGCCCACATCGCCGAAGGCGTGCACCAGTCGGTCTGGGGCGCGATGGGCGCGCCCGGCGGCAAGAAGGCGGGACAGACACGCGGCCTGACGCGGCTCGTCTATCAGAGCGTGCGTGGCATCACGCAACTCGTCGGAAATGGACTTGAGACGCTGCTGACCCGGCTGGCGCCGGTGCTCGAGATTGCCGATGAGGCCGCGCCTGGCTCTCCTCAGCGCGAAGCCGTGCTGGCCGCGCTTAACGGCGTCATGGGTGACCGCTTGCTTGACAGCGCCAACCCGCTGGCCACGCCGATGACGCTGCGTCATGAAGGCCGGGCGCTGGACTGGCGGGCGCTGCCGGCCATGCCGGAGGCGAGCGGCAAGGTGCTGCTGCTGATCCACGGTCTGTGCATGAACGAGCTGCAGTGGCCCGCGCACGGCCATGCCGAAGCCCTGGCGGCACTCGGCTATACGCCGGTCTACCTGCGCTACAACTCGGGCCTGCACGTCTCGGAAAACGGCCATGAACTGGCGGCGCAACTGGAACAGTTGCTGACGCACTGGCCGGTGCCCTTGCAGGAGATCACCGTGCTGGGGCACAGCATGGGCGGCCTGCTGATACGCAGCGCCTGGCACTACGCCAGTCAGGCTGATCTGCGCTGGCCCGACGTTCTGAAGCACATCGTTTTCCTCGGCACGCCGCACCATGGCGCACCGCTTGAGCGTGCCGGGAACTGGGTCGATGTGATTCTGGGCAGTACGCCGTACTCGGCACCGTTCACGCGACTGGCGCAGTTGCGCAGCGCGGGCGTTACCGATCTGCGCTATGGCCACGTGTTGGATGTCGACTGGCAAGGCCATGAGCGCTTTCGCCGCAAACCCGACAGCCGCGAGCCGCTGCCGCTGCCTGCAGGCGTGGCCTGCTACGCAGTGGCGGCGACCACGGCGGCCAAGCGCAGCCTGCTGGCTGATCGCCTGCTGGGCGACGGCCTGGTGCCGCTGCACAGCGCCCTGGGTCAGCATGACGATGCGCGGCGCACGCTGGTTTTTGCCAAGTCCGCGCAGCTGATCGTCTACCGCACCGGCCACATCGCGTTGCTCGGCAGCGCAGAGGTCACGCGTCAGTTGGTGCAGTGGTTGACACCGCCTGATTAGTCATTGCAAGCGTAGCGTGGCTATCCATGCCTTCTGAATGCATGGATCGCCGCGTCGTTCACGCTCCTCGCGATGACGAGTCATAGGTTCGTGATCCGCGAAATTCAAGGATTACCCAGCACCGTATTCCACAACGCCAGCACCGCGTCGCGCTGCGCGGTGAGTTCGGAAAGGTCAACCTGGGTCGGCTCTTCGTTCAGCCGCGCGCGGTGCTGCACGCGGCGCAGCTCGCGGTAGGCGCTGGCGGCGGCGTGACCGACGCCGTGCGGCAGCAGGCCGATGATCTCGGCCGTCTCCAGCAGCGCGATATTGCCGGTGTTGGCCGTCAACTCATCGTGCGCGCTGGCGTTGCACAGCACCAGGTACTGCATGACGAACTCGACGTCGATCATGCCGCCAGGGCTGTGCTTGACGTCGAAGTGCTCACCGCGCACCGGATGCGCGGCGCGCACGCGGTTGCGCATGCTGATGATCTCCTGCTTGAGGTCCTGCGCGTGGCGCGGCGCGGTGATGACGGCTTTGCGGATGGCATCGAAGCGCTGGCGCAGCGCCTCGTCGCCGAGCACGAAGCGCGCGCGCGTCATGGCCTGGTGCTCCCAGGTCCAGGCGGTATTGCTGCCGCGCTGCTGCTGGTAGTTGGCGTAGGCGTCAAAGGTGGTGACCAGCAGCCCGGAATTGCCGTTCGGGCGCAGGTCGGTGTCGATCTCGTAGAGGTCGCCTTCACCGGTCTTGACCGTGAGCCAGTTGATCAGCTTGCGCACTAGGGCGGCATAGATCTCGGCGGCGCGTTCGTCCTCGTCCTCGTAGACGAAGACGATGTCCAGATCGCTGCCGTAGCCGAGTTCCTTGCCGCCGAGTTTGCCGTAGGCAATGATGGCGAATTGCGGCGTCTCGCGGTGGCGCTTGGCCAGGCGGCTCCAGCACCAGCGTGTCGTCACGCGCAACACCGCCTCGGCCAGCGAGCTCAGGTCGTCGGCCACCTGCTCCACTGTCAGGCGCCCTTCGATATCGCGTGCCAGCGTGCGGAACACCTCGGCGTGGTGCGCGCGGCGCAGCAGGTTGAGTAGGGCCTCGTCATCATCCTCCCCGGTGCCGGTCAGGGACTGGCGGCGGTGCTCGAGTTCGGACTCGAATTCGGCAGCGGCAAAGCGTTCGTCAAGCATCTCGGCGTTGGCCAGCTCGTCGATCACACCCGGATGCAGCAGCAAATAGCGCGCCGGCCAGCGCGCAGCGCCCAGTATTCTGAGCAGGCGCTCGTGCACGTTCGGGCGCTCCAGCAGGAGCGCCAGATAGCTTTCGCGGCGCAGCAGCGGTTCGATCCAGTCGGCCAGGCGAACGGCCGCCGTTTCGGTCACCTTGCCTTCGCGGACCCATTGCGCGGTTCGCGACAGCAGGCGCAGCAACCGGGCGCGCGAATCCTCGCGCAGGGCCAGCACGCGCGGGTGTTCGCGCCAGGGTGCAACGCGCGCGCGGAAATCGGCGGGCAGTGATTCGAGCAACTCATCAAAGCCAGGCGCGACGGTGCTGGATTTGCCGCCATTGCAGTTCTTGCATTCCTTTTCGCCGCCGCCGAGCAGCGAGTCGAATTCCTGCGCCACCAGTTCGCGATGCGTGTTGAGCTGGTGCAGCAGCGCGGGCACGCCGGCATAGCCCATGGCGGCAGCGATCCAGTCCAGGTCATGGTCCTGTGTCGGCAGCACATGGGTCTGCTGATCGTCGAGGTACTGGATGCGATGTTCGATTCGGCGCAGGAAGTCGTAGGCCTGCGCCAACGCTTCGGCGCTGGCCTTGGGCATCAGCCCGGCCTTGGCCAGGCGTGGCAGTGCGGCCAGCGTGGCGCGTGTGCGCAACTCGGGGAACTGGCCAGCGCGCACCACTTGCAGCAGTTGCACGATGAACTCGATCTCGCGGATGCCGCCACGCCCGAGCTTGACGTCATTGGCGCGCTCCGGGCGCCCGCTGCTGCGCTTGTTCGCATGCTCGCGAATCTGCCGGTGCAGCACGCGCAGCGAGTCGAACACGCTGTAGTCCAGGTAGCGCCGGAAGACGAAGGGCAGCACCACGTCGCGCAGGCGCTGCGCCGGGCGCCGGTCGCTGCCGCCCACTTGCGCCACGACACGGCTTTTAAGCCAGGCAAAGCGTTCCCATTCGCGGCCCTGGACATGGAAGTACTCTTCAAGCGCGCCGAGCGATACCGCCGGTGGCCCCGAATTCCCGTTGGGACGCAGCGCCAGGTCGACGCGAAAGACAAAGCCGTGCTCGGTGGTGTCGCCGATCAGCGCGTAGATCGCGCGCACCGCCTTGGCGAAGTACTCTTGATTCGAAATGCGACCGCGTCCCTGCGCGTCGCCACTGGTCTCGCCGTCTTCGTCGTAGATGTAGATAAGGTCGATGTCGCTCGAGACGTTGAGCTCGCGCGCGCCAAGTTTGCCCATGCCAATGACCCAGAGCAGGGCGCGCGCGCCGCTGGCCGTACCGGGGCTGCCGTGGCTTTGGTCGAGTGTTTGCTGCACGTCGTTGCAGGCTTGCTGCAGCGTGAATTCGGCCAAGTCGGTCATGGCCTGCGTCACCTGCTGCAAGGGCGCCTGCGCGTCGCAATCCAGGCAGAGCAGGCGCTCGAGCACCAGTTGGCGCGTGATGCGCAGGGCGCTGGCGGTATCACTGCCGCCGCCCTGCAAGGCCGCAAAAGTCTGCGCCATCGTGTGCCGATCGGGTAGGCCCGGCGGCAACAGCGGCAACTGGCTTTCAAAGCGGCGACGCACGCGCTGGCAAAAGCGCGAGTGCGTGGACAAGGCCGGGCCGGTCATAATTCCTGTCATAGCTATGGGTTCCCATGATTGACGCAACGCCTGCCCCAACCTCACTGACGAAGACACTGACGACCGTGGCGCGCTGGTCACTGGGTTTGACCGTGACTGCATGGTTTCTCTTTGGCGCGACCTGGGCTGCGTTGCACTGGTTCATTGTGCCGCGAATCGATGAGCTGCGCCCATGGCTGGAACAACGGGCCTCACAGGTGATAGGGGTTCCGGTTCATATCGGCGCCATCACCGCCCATTCCGGCGGCATGATTCCCTCGTTCGAGTTGACCGATGTCCAGTTGCTCGACAGCCAGGGCCGTGCCGCATTGCGACTGCCGCGCGTGCTCGCCGCGCTGTCGCCGGCGTCGCTCTGGCGCATGGGTTTCGAGCAGCTCTACATCGATCGTCCGGAGCTTGACATTCGGCGCGACCGCAACGGCAGGATTCTTGTGGCGGGGCTCGATTTTTCGAAGAACGGCGAAGCCGACCCGGGCACTGCAGACTGGTTCTTTGCGCAAACCGAGTTCGTCATCCGGGACGGCACGGTGCAGTGGACCGATGAGTTGCGCGAGGCGCCGCCGCTGGCGCTGGCCGCGGTCGATATCGTGCTGCGCAACCATGGGCGTCAGCATGCGATGCGAATTGATGCGACACCACCCGAGGCGTGGGGGAGCCGTTTGAGCCTGCGCGGAATGTTCGAGCAGCCCTTGCTGTCGCTGCACAAGGGCCAGTGGCGCGACTGGAAAGGCCAGCTCTACGCCGAGTTGGGGCGCGTCGATCTGGCCGAGTTGCGGCGCTATGCGCCGATTGGTTTTGACCTGCAGCAGGGCAACGGCGCGCTCACGGCCTGGGTCGATGTCAGCCAGGGCCAGATCGTTGGGGCGCTGGCCGATGTCGCGCTGGGCGAGGTGCGCGTGACGCTGGGCAAGGACTTGCAGGCGCTGGATTTGCTCTCGGTGCGCGGGCGACTGGGTGGCAAGGTACTGGCCTCGGGTTTCGAGTTCTCGACCCAGGCACTGCAGTTTGACACGCGCGAAGGTCTGCACTGGCCGGGCGGCAATGTCAGTGTCAGCTACCTCGGTGCCGAGGGCAGGATGCCAGCGCGCGGCGAACTTAAAGCCGACCGGCTTGACCTTGGCGCCTTGTCGCAGATCGCCAATCGTCTGCCGTTCGAGCCCGCGGCGCGCGCGCAACTGCTGGCGCATGCCCCGAAAGGACTGGTCGAACGCCTGCAGCTGAGCTGGCAGGGACCGCTGGAGGACTGGACCCAGTACGACGTGAAGGGACTGGTGAGCCAGCTTGAACTTGACCTGACGCCGAATTCTCCGGGCGTGCGCGGCGCGCGCATCGAGTTCGATTTCAACCAGACGAGCGGCCGTGCCAGCATTGGCATCGACAGTGGCAGTCTGTCGGTGCCGGGCGTTTTCGATGAACCCCTGATCGCCTTCGATCATCTGGCAACCGAGGCGCGCTGGCAGCTCAGCGGCGAGCACATCGCCGTCCAACTGCCGAATCTGAAGTTCAGCAACGCCGATGCTCAGGGCGAGGCGCAGATCAAGTGGGAGACCAGCGACCCGGTCAAGTCATCCGGACGCAGCCGCTTTCCGGGCGTGCTCGACTTGCAGGCCTCGCTCAGCCGCGCCGACGGCACCAGGGTTTACCGCTATCTGCCGAGTTTGATTCACAAGCCCGTGCGTGATTACGTGCATGACGCGATACAGGCCGGCTCGGCCAGCGCGGCCCGGTTCCGGGTCAGGGGCGATTTGCACGACATGCCCTTCACCGACCCAAAGCTCGGCGAGTTCCGAATTTCGGTCGATGTTCAAAATGCCACCTATGCCTATGTGCCGCGCAAGCTCCAGCCCAAGGATGCCCTGCCGTGGCCGGCGCTGACCCAGCTCAGTGGCGAACTGGTGTTCGACCGCGCGCAACTGCAGGTCAAGGGCGCGCATGCCCGGATGGGTGCCAGCGGCGGTTTGCAGGTGGGCAAGGTCGAGGCCGTGATACCGGACTTGAAGCATGCGGTCGTGGCGGTCAATGCCGAGGTGCGCGGCCCTCTGAGCGAGGCGCTGGGCATCGTCAATGGGTCGCCGCTCGGGGAGATGACCGGACGCGCGCTAGGGCGCGCAGTCGCCAGCGCCAGCGCCGATTACCGGCTCAAGCTCTCGCTGCCGATCGCCAGCATCGAAAAATCATTGGTACAGGGCAGTGTCACCCTGGCCGGCAACGACGTCCAGATCACGCCCGACACGCCGCGCCTGCTGCGCTCGCGCGGTGTCGTAAATTTTTCTGAACACGACGTCTCGATCGTCGGCGGCCAGGCCAGCATGCTCGGCGGCGAGGTTCGAATCGAAGGCGGCTCGGTCCCGGCGGCGGCGGCCGCGCGAAGCGGACTGGCCTTGCAGATCCGCGCCAGCGGAACGGTATCGGCCGAGGGCTTGCGCCAGGCGCGTGAGCTCGGCTTTGTCGCGCGTCTTGCGCAGCACGCCAGCGGCAGCGCGGCCTACAGCGCCGTTCTCGGCTTTCGTCGCGGCGAACCCGAACTGCTGGTGATGAGCAACCTGCAGGGACTGGGCTCGACCCTGCCGGCACCCTTCAGCAAGAGCGCCGAGTCGGTGTTGCCCCTGCGCCTGGAGACTTCGCTGCAGCGTGATTCGATGCAGCCCGGGCCGGGTGGCCAACTGCGATTGCGTGACCAGCTTACGCTCGATATCGGACGCATGGCATCGCTGGCCTATGTGCGCGACCTCTCGGGACCGGAGCCGCGCGTGCTGCGCGGCAGTCTGGGTATCGGCCTGTCGGCGCAGGAGACCGTGCCCGTGCCCGACGATGGTGTGGCGGCCAGCATCAACCTGGCCGCGCTTGACCTCGACGCCTGGAACGCAGTGCTGGCGCAGGCGGCCGGCACGTCGCTGACCGACAACGCATCGGGCACTGCCGCGCTCGGCTATCTGCCCAGCAGCGTGGCGGTGCGCGCGCGTGAACTAACGCTGGCCGGGCGCCGGTTCAACAACGTGGTGGTCGGCGGCTCGCGCGACGGGCTTCTCTGGCGCGCCAATCTCGATGCGAGCGAACTCAGTGGCTACCTGGAGTACCGCGCGCCGTCGGGCAGCGGTGCCGGGCGCGTCTATGCGCGACTGGCGCGTCTGACCATTGCCGCCAATGCTGCCAGCGAGGTCGAGGCCCTGCTCAGCGAGCAGCCGGCCAGTGTGCCGGCGCTCGACATCGCGGTGGAGGATTTCGAGTTGCGCGGCAAGCGCCTGGGGCGCCTTGAGATCGAGGCCGTGAACCGCGGGCCGGGCACGGCCGGGCGCGAGGCGACGACGCGTGAATGGCGTCTCAACAAGTTCAACATCAGCACGCCCGATGCCGTGCTGACGGCCAGCGGCAATTGGGCCAGCCTGAATGCACAGACCGTGCCAGAGCTCGCAGGTTCGGGTCGCGGCGCGCCGCCGCGCCGACGTACGGTTCTGAATTTCAAGCTCGACATCGCCGATGGAGGCGGCCTGCTCAACCGCCTTGGCATGAAGGACGTGGTGCGGCGCGGGCGTGGCAAGATGGAAGGGCAAATCGCCTGGCTCGGTTCGCCGCTGAGTCTGGACTACCCGTCCATGAGTGGCGCCTTCGCCATCAACGTCGAGAGCGGCCAGTTCCTCAAGGCCGAGCCCGGCATTGCCAAGCTGCTCGGCGTGCTGAGCCTGCAGTCGCTGCCGCGCCGACTGACGCTGGATTTTCGTGATGTCTTCAGCGACGGTTTTGCCTTCGATTTTCTGCGCGGCGACGTCGTCATCGAGCAGGGCATCGCCCGGACCAACAACCTGCAAATGCAGGGCGTCAATGCGGCCGTGTTGATGGACGGCAAGGCCGATTTCGCCCGCGAAACGCAGGACATCAAGGTGGTGGTGGTGCCCGAGATCAACGCCGGCACCGCGTCCCTGATCGCCTCGGTCATCAATCCCGCCGTCGGCATCGGCACCTTCCTGGCGCAGCTGTTCCTGCGCCGGCCGCTGATCGAGGCCGCGACGCAGGAGTTTCATATCGACGGCAGCTGGACCGACCCGAAGATCAGCAAGATCGAGCGCAAGTCCAATACCGACGCCGCCGCTGCCGCCAGGGCCAGGGAGCCGGGACGTTGAATCGTCTGTACTCAGGGCAGCGCTGGTGGCTCGCCGGGCTTGGATGCCCGATCGGGCGCGCCGTTGCGATGCACCACGGTTGGCGGCAATTCGCCGCCTTTGCGTCCTGAAAACATGGTCCACCAGACAATCAGCAGCAGCAGCACGAGGGCACCGAGTGCTTCTAACAAGAGTAAACGCATGAACCGATTCCTGTGGGCAGTCCTCAATGGGTTGATTGTAGGGACGCTTGTGGCCTGCAGCAGTGGGCCGTTGCGGCCACCGGCGACCTCGGCACCGGTCACGGCCACGGCCACGGCCACGGCGCTGCCCGGCGCCGAGCAGCCGCAGTTAGTCGGACCCTTGCCGGCCCCGATCATGCAGGCCCGCAGTCGCTGGACGGCCGTGCCGTGGAGCGAGTTGCCGCTCTGGGGTCAGGATCCTTTGCACGAGGCCTGGAACGCCTGGCTAAAGAGCTGTGAACGTCCCGGGCCGGTGTTTGCGTCGCTTTGCAGCGAGATCCGTCGTCTGAGCTTGGGCAGCGACCAAGAGCAGCAGGACTGGATGCGCGCGCGGTTGCAGCCGTACCGGGTCGATGCGCTGCAGGGTGGCAGCGAGGGACTGCTGACCGCCTATTTCGAGCCCCTGCTGGAAGGCGCGCGCCGTGCCGGCGGGCGTTTCACGGTGCCCTTGTACCGGCCGCCGGCCGGCCTGGTGCAGCGCAAACCCTGGTACACACGCCAGGAGATCGACACCCTGCCTGCCGCGCAGGCGGCGCTCAAGGGCCGTGAAATTGTCTACCTAGCGGATCCGATCGACGCCCTGGTCGCGCAGATTCAGGGCTCTACCCGCCTGCGCATCACGGAGGCCGACGGCACGCAGCGCATGGTGCGGCTGGCTTATGCGGGTTCCAACGAGCAGCCCTACAAGAGCGTGGGGCGTTGGCTGCTCGACCAGGGTGCCTTGCGCGATGCATCCTGGCCGGCCATCAAGGCCTGGGCGCAGCAGCATCCGGCGCGCGTCAACGAATTGCTGTGGAGCAACCCGCGCACCGTGTTCTTCAAGGAAGAGCCCTTGTCCGATTCGGACGCCGCCTGGGGCCCCAAGGGCGCGCAGGGTGTGTCGCTAACGCCGGGGCGATCGATCGCCGTCGATCCCGGCAGCATCCCGTATGGCACGCCGGTCTGGCTGGTGTCGAGCGGCCCGACGGCCCAGCTGCACAGGTTGGTGCTGGCGCAGGACACCGGCAGCGCGATTGTCGGCGCGGTGCGGGCCGATTATTTTGCCGGCTGGGGCGAGCCGGCGGCTGAGTTGGCCGGCCGGCTCAAGCAGCCCCTGCGCCTTTGGGTGCTCTGGCCACGCATACAATAGCCGGCTGCCGGTCCCACGCGCCTGGCGCGCCAAAAGTGGCTCTGCCGCTTGTTTTCTCGATACATTCTTCTGGAGTTGCCGTGTTTATTTCCTCTGCCTTTGCCCAAACCGCACCCGCCGCCGGCGGCGGTGACATGCAGTCATCGCTCATGAGCATGCTGCCGCTGGTGCTGATGTTCGTGGTGCTGTATTTCGTGATGATCCGTCCGCAGATGAAGAAGCAAAAGGAACATCGCGCCATGATCGACGCGCTGGCCAAGGGCGACGAAGTGGTCACGGTCGGCGGTGTGCTCGGCAAGGTCAGCAAGATGGGTGACAGTTACGTCGGCCTGGAAGTGGCCAATGGCGTGGAACTGCAGGTCCAGCGCAGCGCCGTGGTGCAGGTCTTGCCCAAGGGCAGCATCAAGTAATCCTGTTCTTACCGCCACACAAGAAATGCGATTATGAATCGTTACCCGATTTGGAAGTACGCGATCATCGTGATCGCGCTGGTGGTGGGGTTCCTATATACCCTACCGAATTTTTTTGGTGAAGCGCCTGCGGTCCAGGTCTCGTCGGCCAAAGTGACCTTCAAGGTCGACGCCGGCACGCTCGCACGGGTTGAAGAGGTGCTCAAGGCTGCCAGTCTGACGCCCGATCTGGTGTCGCTGGACAACACATCGGTCAAGGCGCGTTTCGATAACACCGAGAACCAGCTCAAGGCCAAGGATGCGCTGCAGAAGGCGTTCAACCCGGACCCGACCAACGCCGGCTACGTGGTGGCGCTCAATCTGCTGTCGCGCTCTCCGGCCTGGCTGACCTCGCTGCACGCGTTTCCGATGTACTTGGGGCTGGACTTGCGCGGCGGCGTGCACTTCATGCTGCAGGTCGACATGCAGGCGGCTCTGACCAAGAAGGCGGAATCGCTTGCCGGTGATATCCGCACCAGCCTGCGCGAAAAGAATGTGCGCCATAGCGGAATCAACCGCGTCGGCCAGACGATCGAAGTGCGCTTTCGCGACAACGAGGCGCTGACGGCAGCCAAGGCTGTGCTGCAGGACCAGTTCACCGATCTGCAGTCGGCCGACGCGATGGACGGCACCGACTACAAGCTGACTGCGTCGATCAAGCCCGAGGCGGCGCGGCGCGTGCAGGACCAGTCGCTCAAGCAGAACATCACCACGCTGCACAACCGGATCAATGAGCTCGGCGTGGCCGAGCCGGTGATCCAGCAGCAGGGGCTCGACCGCATCGTGGTCCAACTGCCCGGTGTGCAGGACACGGCCAAGGCCAAGGACATCCTGGGCCGCACCGCCACGCTTGAAGTGCGCATGGTCGATGAGAGCAGCGAAGCGAGCGCGGCGGTCGGTGGCGCGGCGGCAGTGCCGTTCGGTTCCGAGCGCTATCTGGAGCGCAGCGGCCAGCCCATCATCGTCAAGAAGCAGGTCATCCTGACCGGCGAGAACCTGACGGACGCTCAGGCCGGCTTTGACAGCCAGACGCATGAGCCGGTGGTCAACCTGACGCTCGACGCCAAGGGAGCGCGCGTCTTCAAGGATGTGACGCGCGAGAACGTCGGCAAGCGCATGGCGATCCTCCTGTTCGAGAAGGGCAAGGGCGAGGTCGTTACCGCGCCGGTGATCCGCTCAGAGATTGGCGGCGGACGCGTGCAGATCTCCGGTCGTATGACGACGATGGAAGCCAACGACACCTCGCTGCTGCTGCGCGCCGGGTCGCTTGCGGCACCGATGGAAATCATCGAGGAAACCACGATCGGCCCGAGCCTGGGCGCCGAGAACATTGCCAAGGGCTTTAACAGCGTGACGTATGGGTTCACGGTGGTGGCGATCTTCATGTGCCTGTACTACGTGCTGTTCGGCATGTTCTCCAGCATCTCGCTGGCCGTCAACCTGCTGCTGCTGGTGGCGGTGCTGTCGATGCTGCAGGCCACGCTGACCTTGCCGGGCATGGCCGCCATGGCTCTGGTGCTGGGCATGGCGATCGACTCGAACGTGCTGATCAACGAGCGCGTGCGCGAGGAACTGCGCAGCGGCGCGTCGCCGCAGGCGGCGATCCACGCCGGCTATGACCGGGCCTGGGCCACGGTGCTGGACTCCAATGTCACGTCATTCATCGCGGGCCTGGCCCTGCTGGCTTTCGGTTCCGGACCGGTCAAGGGCTTCGCGGTCGTGCACTGTCTGGGCATCCTGACCAGTATGTTCTCCGGTGTCTTCTTTTCGCGCGGTCTGGTCAACCTTTGGTACGGCCGGCAGAACAAGCTCAAGAGCCTGTCCATCGGCACCGTCTGGCGCCCCGAGCCGGATTCGCAGGTCAAGCCAAGCTAAGGAACACTTCTAATGGAATTTTTCAGAATCCGCCGCGACATCCCGTTCATGCGGCATGCGCTGGTGTTCAATCTGGTGTCGCTAGTTACCTTTCTGGCCGCGGTGTTCTTCCTGTTTTCACGCGGGCTGCACCTGTCGGTCGAGTTCACCGGCGGCACGCTGATGGAGGTCAGCTATACGCAAACCGCCGACCTCAATGCGGTGCGCAGCACGGTGGAAAAGCTGGGTCTAAGCGATGTGCTGGTGCAGAACTTCGGCACCACGCGCGATGTGCTGATTCGACTGCCTGTGCAAAAGGGTGTGAGTTCGGCGCAGCAGAGCGAGCACGTGATGAGCGCCCTCAAGGCCGCCGACGCGGGCGCTTCGCTGCGCCGCACCGAATTCGTTGGCCCCCAGGTTGGCGACGAACTGGCCACTGACGGCCTGAAGGCGCTGGCCTCAGTTGTGATCGGCATCATGCTGTACTTGGCGATCCGCTTCGAGTGGAAATTTGCGGTCGCGGCGATCATTGCCAATCTGCACGATGTCGTCATCATTCTGGGCTTCTTCGCCTTCTTCCAGTGGGAGTTTTCGCTTCCAGTGCTGGCGGCGGTGTTGGCGGTGCTCGGTTATTCTGTCAACGAATCGGTTGTCATCTTTGACCGGATCCGCGAGAACTTCCGCCGCTATCGCAAGATGAACACGGTGCAGATCATCGACAGTTCGATCACCTCCACCATCAGCCGCACCATCATCACCCACGGCTGCACCCAACTAATGGTGCTGTCCATGCTGCTGTTCGGCGGCGCCACGCTGCATTATTTTGCGCTGGCGTTGACTATCGGCATCCTGTTCGGCATCTATTCCTCGGTCTTTGTCGCGGCGGCCATCGCCATGTGGCTGGGCATCCAGCGCGAAGACCTGATCAAGGGTGGCGGCAGCAAGAAAGAAGGGGATCCGAATGATCCCAACGCGGGCGCCACAGTCTAATTAGAATTTGCGTAATGGTCACAGCCTCACCGATTGCACAGCAAGCTCGACTGGCACAGGAAACGCGCAAGCGCTTTGTCGCCCGGGCCGAGCGCGCCATGGTGGAACTCGGCGCGGCGGTCGAGGCGCGGCTCACCGAGTTGATGGAAGAAGCCGCACCCTCGCGTGAAATGAACCTGAGGCGTGATGCCTGGTCCCTTTACCAGCGTGAGCGCAAGGCATGGGTGGAGGGCACCTGTCAAGACTGGCAGGAAGCGCTCAAGCCGCAGACGGTCAAGCCCAAGGTCCGGATCGAGTCCGGCTTCGAGCTGGTCGGGACCGAGGTGGTGGAAGACAAGATCCTGGCCTCGCGCCTGGCGATTGGGCTGATGGAAGCCGTCGGCGGCGAGTTGAATGATTTGTACCTGCGCATCAAACACCTGGAAGACGGGCGCGAGCTTGACAACCACGATATCCTGCGGCCCGAAGTCCTGTTTCTGTGGATGATCCAGCGCTGGTCCGGCACCGGCATGACACGCCAAGCCTGGCTTACCGTTCACGATGTGGCGCGCAAGGTTCTGACCGAGCCGCTCAAGCACGCCTATGCCAGCTGCAATGCGTTCCTGATAGAGCGCGGCGTGATGCCAATCATCGCGCTGGAGGATCGCGTCAAGCGCGTGCCCTCGGCCGAGCCGCGCGTCGAGCCCTCAAAGCCGGCCACGTTGTCTGCGTCTCGGAACACACGGGGCGGGCCGCCGACGGGGGGTCGAGCCGATTCAGGATACGGCGGTGCAGCCGAGGAAACGCGCATGCTGACCCGGGCCGTGCCCATGGGCAAGGCGCGTACGCAGGGCATGGGTGTGGTCGGGCAGCTCAAGCGTTTGCTTAGCAGTTCGGTTGGCACCAATTTTGAAAGCACGGCTCAGCTCAAGCCGTCGGCCGGATTGACGGCGGCGATGAAGCGCTCGACCGCTGCCGCGGCCGCTGGCACGGACGGCGACACGCTCATGCAGGAGCGCAGTCCGGCCGGCGTGGCGCGCGCGGCCGATGACCTGCGCCGCTGGTCGACCGAACTCAAGCACAAGGCCGAGACCCCCAATGAAAAGGCGGTGATCGAGGTGGTGGCGCTGATGTTCCAGGCCATCCTGCAGGAAGAGCGCATTCCGCCGGCCATTCGTCTGTGGGTGGCTCGCCTGCAAATGCCGGTGCTGCGCGTGGCGCTGGCAGAACCTGATTTCTTTGGCACGCTCGATCATCCTGCGCGCCAGCTGATCGACCGCATGGGGTCCTGCGTCATGGGTTTCGATGCCAGTGGCATCAACGGAAGTGCACTCGAGGCCGAGGTCAAGCGCGTTGTGCAGGTGATCGAGCAGTACCCCGAAACCGGCCGGCGCGTCTACCAGCTCGTGTATGACGAGTTCCAGAAGTTTCTGGCGCAGTTCCTGACCGACCAGGCCTCCACGCAGAAGGCCGTGAGCGTGGCCCAGCAGGTCGAGCAGAAAGAGACCTTAACGATCCAGTACACGATCGAGATGCGCAACATGCTCAAGGACATGCCAGTAAGCGATGCGATTTCGCAGTTCTTGTTCAAGGTCTGGGCCGAGGTACTGGCCGTGGCCGCCGTGCGCAAGGGCCCGCAGCATGCGGAGACGCTGGCGCTTAAAAAATTGGCGAGCGACCTGGTCTGGTCGGCCAGCGCCAAACCCAACCGTGCGGATCGCGCCCGCGTGATTGGTGCCTTGCCGCAATTGCTGCAGAACCTGCGCGCCGGCATGACGCTGCTGGGCGTGTCGCCGCAGGCGCAGGATGCCCATATCAAGACCGTCAACGACACGCTGGCCGATGCTTTTGTGTCCAAGACGCAGGCGATCCCCGCGGCGCAGATTGCGGCGATGGCGCAGCGTCTGGCGCACCTTGAAGATTTCGTGGTGGATGAGGATCTGGGTGAACTGCCGCTGGATGCGCAGAACATCGAAATGATGCTGGGCATGGATGCCTCCAACATTGATGTTGTGACCGATGGCGGTTCCAACCCAACGGCCGCGATGACCGCCTGGGCCCAGGAACTGCAGCTTGGCTCCTGGTTCACGCTCGACCACAATGGGCGGGTGGTGCAGGTGCAATTCGTCTGGCGCAGCGAGCGCAATCACCTGAACCTGTTTGCTTCGACCGATGGGCGCAGCTACCTGATCCAGGCCGCGCGGCTGGCTGCCTATCTGCAGGCCGGCTTGCTGATTCCCGAGGAGCAGGAGGCGCTCACCGTGCGCGCCACGCGCGATGCACTGGGCAAGCTTGCCGCCAACCCAGAGCGGCTGCTGAGCTGACGGTTAATTGGCCCTTGGCGGCCGGTTTGACGCTGTTAGGTGCCCCGGGGCATGCCCCCGAATTGCGATCGCACTCGTTCTTGCCGCTGCCGTATGCCATTCGACATGGAACCTGATCGGCAAGAAATCGGGCGGCGGCAACCTCTTCGTGCTGATGCGTTCGATGCTGGTGTGCGTCGTCTGGTTGCCCGTGGTCGTTTAGGTCGGTGTCCAGGAGACTGTCCGTTGGGGTATCGCCGAATGGACGGTTCTGGTCGTCAGCGCCGTGGTCCATATTCTGTACTTGCGCAGCTTGCTGCATGGCAATGCGGTATCAGAACTGACCGCGGTCTACCCTGTGGCGCCCGGCAGCGGGCCACTCTTGAGTTTCATAGGCGCTGTCATGGTGCTCGGCGAGACCATTTTGCCCGTGGGTGTTGCCAGATGCTGTCCGGCAGGCCGAATGCGGGCAGAGTTTGTTTGCGGCTTCGTTGCCGATAGAGGGTCAGGCGCAGCTAGTTTTCGAGTTCTGCGCGCTTCCTGGCTGGCTCTCGCGCGCAACCTCAGCGCGGGTTGGTCAAGTGGTCGCCGACTTTGACGCCGTCCGTGATTTCCATGACCAGGCCGTAGGACAGTTTCTCGAAGGTGCGAAACACCATCAGCAAACCGTTGCGCTCGTCGGGCAGGCGGATTTCGGCGCGTTGCGGGTCGGTTGGATCGACCAGGCGCTTGCCGCCTTTCTGGATGGCCAGCACGTGGCCGACCTCAATGCCCTCGCGGGTGCCACGATTGATCGCCACGACCTGGTTCTGGCCCGCGTTGACAACCCCATTGCCATAAACGGAAACGATGTGCGCATCGACCTTGCCCGCCGGTGCGTGCGGCACGAAGGTCTGGAACTCGCGCTCAGGCTCGGGCAGCAGTCGGTCGCCGACGCGCACTTCCTCCTTGGCCGCCGCGATGTCGATGGTGGCCGGGACAATGTCGGTCTGAGTCTTGCCATCCTTGTCGGTGATCTGGTCGATCGTCTCGCTGCGCACCAGCAGCGCCTTGCCAACATACGGCGCCTCGTAGCCCAGCACTTCACCGGTCAACGGGTCCTTCAGGGGTTTGGCGTCACGGAACAGGCGGAACGCCTTCTGTTTTCGCACCGGATCATCGATCAGCGCCTTGCCATCCGGGCTGCGCGCGTAGGCGCGGTCGCCCCGGCTCAGCAGAACCCGGCCATCCTGCGTAGCGACGATGCGCGACGCGGTCCTGAGCCCGTCTTCTTCCACGATCACCGGCCCGGCCAGGAACGGCTCCAGCATGTTCGTGTTCAAGCTTGGCAGCGCGTCGTCGGGCAGGGCTTCGGAGCGTACGCGCGGCGACAGGCGAACGGTGGCCAGCGATGCCATCTCGGCATTGGCCGAGTCGGCTGCTGAGCCCTTCATGCGCAGCAAGGCGCGGCCGTCCTTCTTTTCCAGGTACAGGGTCTGGCCCGGATAGATCAGGTGGGGATTGCGGATCTCTTCGAGGTTCATGCCCCATAACTCGGGCCAGCGCCACGGACTCTTGAGGAACAGGCCCGATATCGCCCACAGCGTGTCGCCGCGCACGACGGTGTAGCTGTCCGGCGCGTTGGCAGCCAGTTCGGTCAGCGGCACGCCGGCCTGCGCGACCTGCGTTGCCGTGGCCTTTTGCGCCGGCGTCACGGGAAAATTCTGGGCCCATGCTGCAGTGCCCGCCATCAGAACGCCGCCCGCCAGCGCCAGCGTTGCGCCGAGCGTCCCGCTTGCAAGCTTGAATTTCACCGTCATCGTGTTTGTCATGTTGGGCCGCATTTGAAATGCCATAGGCATTGTTTTGAAAGACGGATTTCTGCCGCTTTGCTGGTCAGAAATTCCGGATAAATCTGCCACGATTCTGCACGCAAGGCCCTGACAGGGCAACGCCTTTGGCGCAGAAGGTCGGCTAGAGCGCCGAAAAGTGGCGAAAATAGCGACATACTACTGACCGTTCCAGGACATTGCGCCCCAAGACGCAAGGGTCTGCAGGGCGCTGCTTCTTCCTCAATTGAATTCGCCATGGCTTTACTCCCGATTCTTCGCTATCCCGATTCCCGCTTGCACACCGTGGCCAAACCGGTGAGCACGGTCGACGCCCGCATCAAGACCCTGATCGCTGACATGTTGCAGACCATGTACGAGGCCAAGGGCATCGGACTGGCGGCGACGCAGGTGGATGTGCATGAGCGGCTGATTGTGATGGATGTGTCGGAAGAGCGTGATCAGGCCATCATCCTGATCAATCCGCAACTGGTCTGGACCAGTGCGGAGACGCATCTCAATGAAGAGGGGTGCCTGTCGGTGCCCGGCATCTATGACGGCGTCGAGCGCTTTGATGCCGTCACCGTGAGCGCGCTTGACGAGCACGGCACATCGCGCGTGCTGCAGGCCGAGGATTTACTTGCGGTGTGCATCCAGCACGAGATGGATCATCTGATGGGCAAGGTCTTTGTCGAATACCTCTCGCCCCTCAAACGCAACCGCATCAAGAAGAAAATGATCAAGGCCCAGCGCGAGGAAGCGCAGTGAGGCTGATTTTCGCCGGCACGCCGGAGTTCTCACGCGTGGCTCTGGAACACCTGTACGCGGCCGGGCATGAGATCGCGCTGGTGCTGACTCAGCCCGACCGTCCGGCCGGACGCGGCATGAAACTGCATGCTTCAGCAGTGAAGCAGTTCGCCCTCGACAAGGGCCTGCCCATCGCGCAGCCGCGCAGCCTGCGTCTGGATGGCAAGTACCAGGACGACGCGCTCGCGGCGCAGGCCGCACTGCTGGCTGCCAATGCCGAGGCGATGGTGGTAGCGGCCTACGGCCTGATCCTGCCGCAGTGGGTGCTTGATGTCCCGGTTCGCGGATGCTTCAACATTCATGCGTCAATCCTGCCGCGCTGGCGCGGTGCCGCGCCGATCCAGCGTGCAATCGAAGCGGGCGATGCCGAAACCGGTGTCACCATCATGCAGATGGACGCCGGGCTTGATACTGGCAACATGCTGCTGGCGCACACAACCGAAATCACGGCCAGCGACACGACTGGCAGCCTGCAGGATCGGCTTGCCGTGCTCGGCGCCCGGCTCATGCTGCTGGCGCTGGAGGTCGCCTCGGTCAATGCCCTCAAACCGATTGTGCAACCCACCGAGGGTGTGACCTATGCGCACAAGATCGACAAGGCCGAGGCGGCGATCGACTGGACGCAAAGCGCCGCGGTGATCGCGCGACGCGTGCGCGCCTTCAATCCGGCGCCTGGCGCCACTGCGGTGCTCCAAGGCGAGACGCTCAAGATCTGGCGTGCCCAGGCGCTCCCGCACAGCGCGGCTCCGGGCACGGAGACCGGTAGCATTGTTGGCGTCAACAGCGAAGGCATTGCTGTGGCCGCACTCGATTCGACCCTGCTCATCACCGAGCTGCAGCGGCCTGGGGCCAAGCGCCTGAGCGTTGCCGACTTCCTGCGCGGCTTCGAATTGCGGCCCGGCATGGCCTTCGAGAAGAGCCTGCACTAGTGCCTCCCTGATGTTTTTCCTGCGCGCGCATTACCGGCATCCCGAATTTCGCCTCGGTGTGATGGATTCGCTTGGCGTTGCGCCGGGCATCGCGGCCTGGGGCTTGATGACGGGGGTGGCGATGGTCAATTCCGGCATGAGCACGGCCGAGGCGCTGCTGATGAGCCTGATCGTCTATGCCGGCAGTTCGCAGCTTGCGGCCATTCCGCTGCTCAGCGCCGGCGCGCCGATGTGGGTGATTCTGGCCACCGGCTTTTGCGTCAACCTGCGCTTCGTGGTCTTCAGCGCCCACCTGCGCCCGTACATGATGCATCTGCCGCTCGGGCAGCGCCTGCTCACCGGTTATCTGACCACCGACCTGAGCTATGTGCTGTTCAGCAACCGCTTTCCGCACGAAAGCCATGAGCCTGCGCAGCGCCTGGCGCAGCAAGCCTATCTGGCGGGCAATTGCGGCGTGAACTGGGTGACTTGGGTCGGCTGCAGTGTGCTCGGCGTGGTCCTGGCCAACTTCATTCCCGCGCGCTGGGGCCTGGGTTTTGCCGGCATCCTGGCGCTGTTGGGCGTCTTGAGTTCATTGGCTTCGAACCGGCTACGCCGGGTTTCCGTTGGCATTGCCGGGGCCGTGTCGGTTGCAGCTTTTGCCCTGCCGTTCAAACTCAACATCCTGGCGGCCATCATGGTGACGGTGCTCATTTGCCTGGTGCTGGAAAACACGGTCTGGTTCAGAAGGGACCGCGCATGAATGGTGTGGCCAACCCCTGGACTGTGGCGGTCATCATCGGCCTTGCGCTGGTGACGGTGCTGACACGCACCCTGTTCTTCATCTCCAGCAAGCCCTGGCGACTGCCACTGTGGGCGCAACGCGGGCTGCAGTACGCGCCCATTGCCGCGCTTGCCGCCGTGATCGTGCCGGAAATTGTGATGACGCAAGGGCAACTCATTCACACCTGGCAGGATGCGCGGCTGTTTGCCGTGCTCGCCGGTGCCGGCTGGTTCTTCTGGCGCAAGGGGGCCGGGCAGGCCGTGCTGGGTACCATCATCGCCGGCATGGTGGTGTACCTTTCGCTGCACCTGGGCCTTGGTTGGTAGGACGCTGAAGCGCGCTTTTACAATCTGGGCACTGCCTATTATTACGAACAGGGTTATTCATGAACGCCATCCGTTTTTCCGACCTGTGCGCGCAGGGCCAGGTCACTGGTAAGCGCGTATTCATCCGTGCCGACCTCAACGTGCCGCAGGACGATGCGGGCAACATCACTGAAGACACGCGGATTCGTGCCTCCATCCCATGCATCAAGATGGCGCTGGACGCCGGCGCCGCCGTGATGGTGACCTCGCATCTGGGGCGACCGACCGAAGGCACGCTCACGCCGGCCGATTCGCTCGCGCCCGTGGCGACGCGGCTGGCTGAACTGTTGGGTCGTCCCGTGCCGCTGCTGCAGAACTGGGTTGATGGCGTCAGCGTTAAAGCCGGTGACGTCGTACTGCTGGAGAACTGCCGTGTCAACAAGGGCGAGAAGAAGAACAACGAGGAACTGGCGAAGAAGATGGCCGCGCTGTGCGACATCTTTGTGCACGATGCCTTTGGCACCGCGCACCGCGCCGAAGCGTCCACCTATGGCATCGCGCAGTTTGCCAAGGTGGCCTGCGCCGGCCCGCTGCTGGCGGCCGAGATGGATGCCATCACGCTGGCGCTGGCGAACCCGAAGCGCCCCATGGTGGCCATCGTGGCCGGCTCCAAGGTCTCGACCAAGCTCAGCATTCTCATGAGCCTGGCCAGCAAGGTCGATCAACTGATTGTCGGCGGCGGCATTGCCAACACCTTCATGCTTGCAAGCGGCTTGAAGATCGGCAAGAGCCTGGCTGAGCCCGACCTGCTGGCCGACGCCAAGGCCGTGATCGAAGCCATGCGCGCACGCGGCGCGGCGGTGCCGATCCCGACCGACGTCGTGACCGCCAAGACCTTCGCCGCCGACGCGCCGGCTACGGTCAAGGCCGCGACCGACGTGGCGGACGACGACCTGATCCTGGACATCGGCCCGCAGACGGCGGCGCTGCTGGCAGCCCAGCTCAAGGTGGCCGGCACCATCGTCTGGAACGGTCCGGTCGGTGTCTTCGAGTTCCCGGCCTTCGAGAACGGCACGCGCGTGATCGCGCATGCGATCGCCGACTCAAGCGCCTTTTCGATCGCTGGTGGCGGCGACACGCTGGCGGCCATCGCCAAGTACGGCATTGAAAAGCAAATCGGTTACATCTCGACCGGCGGCGGTGCCTTTCTCGAAGTGCTCGAAGGCAAGACCCTGCCGGCCTTCGAAATTCTCGCGCGCCGCGCCAGTGCCTGAAACAGCGCGTTTCAATCCCTTTTTTCCGCGCTTCATGCCCATGCTGATGTAGCGGATATTGACTTCGGCGCCGTGCTGTGATCAGCTTCGCCGGATGAATCTCTCGGCATCAGGCAGCGCCTTCGGGCGCGGCGGTTGGGACCGCCGAAGGGTCGCGCCGCGCCGGCGCCAGCTCGCGTTGATCGCCGGCGTTGTCATGCTGGCCGCGTTCGCGTTGCGTATCTGGACTGTCAACCCCTTCTTCGAACTGGTCGCCGAGACCCTGTTGTTCGGCATGGGCGTACTGTTTGCGCCTACGCTGGCGGGGGTCTGGCGCCAAAAGCTGCTCTCGCGCCGCACGGCCCAACTGCTGGCCATCGTCGTCGGCGCGGTGCTCGCGCCCCTGACCTTCAAGCTGCTCTCGGCCCATGGTGAGCGGTCGCTGTTCTTCGACTCGGTGCCGATCGTGCGCGGTTATGTCATGCTGACGATGGGTGGCGCGATCATCGGAACACTGGTCGCGCTCGGTGCGCTGTACCGTGATCGCGATGCCCAGGCGCGGGCCGAGGCCCTGCAGTTCGCCCTTGAGCGCGAAACCCTGGAGCGCCAAGCGGCCAACGCGCGCCTGCAATTGATGACGGCCCAGATCGAGCCGCACTTTCTGCTCAACACGCTGGCCAATGTGCAGGAACTGGTCGAAAGCGGTTCACCGCGGGCGGCGCCGATGTTCCGCAACCTGATCGCCTACCTGCGCGCGGCGGTGCCGCAACTGCAGCGTGAAGCCGCCACGCTGGGCGATGAAGAGCAATTGCTGCGCTCCTATTTCGATCTGATGCTCATGCGCATGGCTGACCGCCTCACGGTCTCGATCGACATCGATCCGGATCTGCGTTCGATTCGCTTTCCGCCGATGGCCTTGCTGACGCTGGCGGAAAACGCGATCAAGCACGGCATCGATCCGGCCTGCGAGGGCGGCGCGATCTGCATTGGCGCGCGCCGGCTGGATGCCGGCACGGTGCAGGTCTGGGTCGCCGATACCGGTGTCGGCCTGTCACCCAGTGCCGGCATGGGCACGGGCCTGAGCAATCTACAGGCCCGCCTGAAGGCCTTCTTTGGCGCCGATGCCAGCCTGACCTTGAGCGAGCAGCGGCCGCACGGTGTGCGCGCCGATCTGCGCCTGAGCGTGGCCGTCTGACATGTCTGCCGCAACGGCCCTGATCGCCGATGATGAGCCACTGCTGCGCGAGCGACTGGTGTCGCATCTGTCGCGCCTGTGGCCGCAATTGCAGGTGGTGGGGCAGGCGCGCAACGGCCGGGAGGCGGTCGAGCTGTTCGAGCGGTTGCAGCCGCAGGTGGCGTTTCTCGATGTGCACATGCCAGGCATGAATGGCATCGAGGCCGCGCGTTGCTTCGGCGGCCGCGCTGAACTAGTGTTTGTCACTGCCTTCGAGGACTATGCGGTGGAGGCTTTTCGCGAGGGTGCTATTGACTACATCGTCAAACCGATCGAGGAGGAGCGCCTGGCCGATACCGTGCGTCGCTTGCGCAATCGCATGCAGCAGACGTTCCCCGCGTTGCGGCCCGAACTCGACGCCGCCCTGAGCCGCGTGCTGGCGCAAATGCATGAGCGCCGCCCGGCCACGCGGCGCTGGCTGCGCTGGATCCGCGCGTCGGTGGGAAGCACCGTGCACCTGATACCGGTCGAGCAGGTGGCTTACCTGAAGTCAGCCACCAAGTACACGCTGGTCGTGTGGGAGGGTGGTGAGGCGCTGATCCGTAAGACGATCCGGGAACTGGCGGACGAACTCGACCCCGAGCATTTCGTGCAGATACACCGCTCGACCATCGTCAACCTGAGCCAGGTCGCGCGCTTTTCACATGGCCCGGGAGACGCCGGCGAAGTGCATCTGAAGGGGCGCAGCGAGCGGCTCGCAGTGAGCCGCAACTTCGTACATCTGTTCCATCACATGTGAATGTCCTGCTGCGCGCGCGCGCCGCGCGGCGCGGGTTCCTGCTGCTGCATGCTGGCCAGCGCCCGGTCGGGCTCGTTCGGGGTCGCCGCGCGCCGGCCCACGATCACGACCGGCGCCAGCGTCACTTCGCGCAGCGCGGGCGTCGCAGCCTGTGCGCTCACCAGCGCGCTGGCCGCCGGTGCTTGCGCCTGGCTGCTTGCACCCTCGGTTGCCAGCTGATTGAAACGCCAGAGCAAGGAGCCCTGGATCACCACACTGATCAATACGGCGCCGGCGAGTGATTTGTTGTGCATTGCGTTCCACATGTCTGACTCCTGTTGGCCCCGGTTCAGGGCTGTTTGCGGGCAAGTGTAGGAACGCCAATGGGTCGCTACAAGCGGTATGAGACAGATTGCGGATGTGTGCGATGAGCAGCGGATTTTGCGGAACAGGCGTGGCCGTCTCCCCGGCATCACTTCGCTCGCAATGTCGGCCTGTGCCATGGATTTGCGCGATCGGGCGGTGTCGCAAGCTGACGCCTGTATGTAACTACTTCCGTGGGAAAATGGGAACTTTATTACGAAGCGAGATTCCTATGCCCCGTCGCGCCACCAAGATCGTTGCCACCCTCGGCCCGGCCTGCAGCGATCCCGTCCTGCTGGAACAGATGATTCGCGCCGGCGTCAACGTCGTGCGCCTGAACTTCAGCCATGGCACGGCGCAGGATCATATCGACCGGGCGCGCATGGTGCGGGAAGCCTCGGCGCGCGTCGGCCGCGAGGTCGCCATCATGGCCGACCTGCAGGGCCCGAAGATCCGTGTCGGCAAATTTGCCGAGGGCAAGGTGACGCTCGAACCGGGCCAGAAGTTTGTGCTCGATGCCGCGCGAACCGAACTCGGCGATGTGCGCGCTGTCGGGCTCGACTACAAGGCGCTGCCGCGTGAGGTCAGGGCCGGCGATGTGCTGTTGCTCAATGACGGACTGATCGTGATCACGGTCGACGCAGTGCGGGGCGAGGCGATTCACACGACGGTCAAACTCGGCGGCGAGTTGTCGAACAACAAGGGCATCAACAAGCAGGGCGGCGGCTTGAGCGCGCCGGCGCTGACGGCCAAGGACATGGACGATATCCGAACCGCCATGAGTTTTCACGCCGACTATGTGGCGGTGAGCTTTCCCAAGAACGCGACCGACATGGAGATGGCGCGCCAGTTGTGCAACGTGGCGGCCGATGATGGCCACCACCCGGGGCTGATCGCCAAGATCGAGCGCGCCGAGGCGATCCCCAAGCTCGAGGAAATCCTGCTCGCCAGCGACGGCATCATGGTGGCGCGTGGCGACCTCGCGGTCGAGGTCGGCAACGCCGCCGTGCCGGCGCTGCAGAAGCGCATGATCAAGCTCGCGCGCGAGCACGACAAGGTCGTGATCACGGCAACCCAGATGATGGAGTCGATGATCACGAATCCGGTGCCCACGCGCGCCGAGGTCAGCGATGTGGCCAACGCCGTGCTCGACGGCACCGATGCGGTGATGCTGTCAGCCGAGACGGCAGCCGGCAAGTACCCGCTGGAAACCGTGATTGAGATGGCCAAGATCTGCCACGCGGCCGAGGGTGCCGAGGACTTCAAGCTCGAAGCCGATTTCACCGGTAAAACCTTCAAGCGCATCGACCAGTCGATCGCCATGGGGGCGCTGTTCACGGCGCACCACCTCGGCGCCAAGGCGATTGTCGCGATGACCGACAGCGGCTCCACAGCGCTATGGATGAGCCGCCATCTGATCCAGGTTCCGATCTATGCGCTGACCTCCAAGGTGGTGACGCAGCGCCGCATGACGTTGTACCGCAATGTGCGCCCGCTGTTCATGGACACGAGTGCCGACCGCGACACGGCGCTGGCCGAAGTCGAGAGCAACCTCAAGGAGCGCGGCCTGGTGCAGAAGGGCGATGTCTATGCCATCACCTGCGGCGAACCGATGGGCGCGCCGGGCGGCACCAACATGCTCAAGATTTGCAAGGTGGGCTAGCGCGTCATTGGGGGCCGGACAAATAATCCACGGTCCGGGTGGCAGTCAATTCCGGATCATGTCCGGCATGACAAACCGGAACAGGGCCTGTTGCGTCGCCACGCTCCTCGCCATGACGAAGGGACGCATTGAAGAGAAGGTCGCCGACCCTCCTAGACGGTAAAATTCCACTCAGCGGTAAATAGTTACCACGCGGTTACCAACTTCTAGGAATTTCAAAATGGCTCTTGTTTCAATGCGCGAGTTGCTCGATCATGCCGCGGCCAATGGCTACGGCATTCCGGCGTTCAATGTCAACAACCTGGAGCAGGTGCAGGCCGTCATGGCCGCGGCCGACGAGGTTGGCGCGCCGGTCATCCTGCAGGCTAGCGCCGGCGCCCGCAAGTACGCCGGTGAGTCCTTCATCAAGCACCTGATCCTGGCGGCGGTCGAGGCCTACCCGCACATTCCGCTGGTCATGCACCAGGACCACGGCCAGAGTCCAGATGTCTGCCAGGGCGCGATCAACTTGGGCTTCAGCTCGGTCATGATGGACGGCTCGCTGATGGCCGATGGCAAGACCATTGCCAGCTACGAGTACAACGTCGAAGTCACGCGCAAGGTCGTGGACATGGCGCATGCCACCGGTGTCACGGTGGAAGGTGAACTCGGCTGCCTGGGCAGCCTGGAGACCATGAAGGGCGACAAGGAAGACGGCCACGGCACGGACGCCACCATGACGCGCGAGCAGATGCTGACCGACCCCGAGCAGGCGGCCGATTTCGTCAAGCGCACCCAGCTCGACGCATTGGCGATCGCCATCGGCACCAGCCACGGCGCCTACAAGTTCACGCGCAAGCCCACCGGCGACATTCTTGCGATCGACCGGGTCAAGCAGATTAACCAGCGCATCCCCAATACGCATTTGGTGATGCACGGCTCGAGCAGCGTGCCGCAGGAACTGCTCGCCATCATTCGCGAGTTCGGCGGCGACATGAAGGAAACCTACGGCGTGCCGGTGGAAGAGATCCAGAAGGCGATCAAGTTCGGCGTGCGCAAGATCAACATCGATACTGACATTCGCCTGGCCATGACCGGTGCCGTGCGCAAGTACATGGCGCAGAATCCGGACAAGTTCGACATGCGCGACTGGCTCAAACCCGCGCGCGAGGCTGCCAAGCAGATTTGCAAGCAGCGCTACCTGGAGTTCGGTTGCGAGGGCCAGGCCGCCAAGATCAAGGGCCACAGCCTGTTTACGGTCGCGGGTCAATACGCAAGAGGTGAGCTGGCGCAAGTCGTCCAGTAATTCATCGTTGCGATAATAGGGGCCTGCCACGGTTGAACCACCGTTGCAGGCCTTTTTTCAATCTGTTTCCTTTACGTCCGATTGCCTGCCATGACCGCTGCACTGCATACCTCCACCCTCACTTCGCTTCCCCTGTTGGCCCGCGGCAAGGTGCGCGACAACTATGCCGTGGGGTCAGACCGCATCCTGATGGTCGCCAGCGACCGTTTGAGCGCCTTCGACGTCATCATGGGCGAGCCGATTCCGGGCAAGGGCGCGCTACTGACGAAGATGGCGCTGTTTTGGTTCGACAAGCTGGGCCCGAACGGTTTGAACATCTGCCCGATCCACCTGACCGGTGAGGCGCCCGAGAGCGTGGTCACGCCAGCTGAAGTGCCGCAGGTGACGGGCCGCTCGATGTTGGTCAAGCGCCTCAAACCCCTGCCGGTGGAAGCAGTGGTGCGCGGCTACCTTGCCGGCAGCGGCTGGAAGGAATACCAGCAAAGCCAGTCGGTGTGCGGCGTCAAACTGCCCGCCGGTTTGAAGAACGCGTCGAAACTGCCCACACCGATCTACACGCCCGCCGCCAAGGCCGCGGCCGGTGACCATGACGAGAACATCACCTTCGAGCAGACCGTAGCCACCATCGGCCTGGACCTGGCCACACGCATGCGCGACATCAGCATCCGCCTGTACCAGGCGGCCGCAGAGATGGCATTGAAGAAGGGCATCATCATTGCCGACACCAAGTTCGAGTTCGGCCTCGACGCCGACGGTACGCTCACCTTGATGGACGAAGTGCTGACGCCTGACTCGTCACGCTTCTGGCCGGCCGAGAGCTACCAGGAAGGCATCAACCCGCCGAGCTACGACAAGCAGTTCGTGCGCGACTGGCTCGAGCAGGTGCAGGTCGATGGCAAGCCCTGGAACAAGACGCCACCGGCGCCACGTGTGCCCAACGAGGTGATTGCCAAGACGGCGGCCAAGTACCAGGAAGCGCTGCAGCGGCTGATGGGCTGATTCTGGCTTCAGCTCAGCACCACGCTGCTGAGCCGGCGCCGGTAGGTGGCCACGGTCGGATCGACTGGCGGGATCTGTCCGTCGGCAACCTTGACGGGGGGCGGCTCGATGATGTCGAGGATGGCGATATAGGTCTTGCGCGCCAGATCCTCGGCCCAGCTCTTGTCGCGCATCAGGATCTCCAACAGTTCGTCCATGGCAGCGGTCCAGTCCGACTGCGCGATCAGTCCCTGCGCCCTGGCAAAGCGGGCGTCGAAGTCGCGCTTGTTGGCGGCGATCTTGGCATCCACCGCGGCCAGTTCTTCGCCGCGTTCGGCCGCGAAATCCAGCGCGTTCATCCAGCGCTGCAGCGAGTCGAAGCGCCGCACCACAGACGTCTGGTTGATCACAGGCGCGAACGCCACCTTGGCGTCATCGAGCTCACCCTCCTGCAGCAGCAGCTTGACGTAGTTGAAGCGCGCGTCCTCGTCCTGCGCGTTCTTCAGCACGGCTTGATGCAGTGCTTCGCGTCGCGCCACCGGGTCGTTCTCGTCCGGCGCGTCGGATACCGTTTCGCCCGTCACTTCGGCTTCCAGCACCTCGCCTTCGGGCAGGTGCTTGTCCAGGAACTCCTTGATCTGACCCTCGGGCAGCGCGCCCATGAAGCCGTCCACCGGTTTGCCGCCGAACATTAGCACGCAGGTCGGAATGCTGCGGATGCCAAAGGCCTGAGCCAGTTCCTGCTCCTGATCGGAGTCGATCTTGACCAGCTTGAAGCGCCCCGCGTACTCGGTCTCGAGCTTTTCCAGCAGCGGGCCGATCACCTTGCACGGGCCACACCAAGGCGCCCAGAAGTCGACCAGCACGGGGGTTTGCATCGAGGCGGCAACCACCTCGGTGTCGAAGTTTTCAACCGTAACGTTTATCATTATTTGCAGTTCAGTAAAATTAAAGCCTGATCACTTGCGGGACCGAGCAGCACTGGCAGCGCTTTGCGCCCCGGGGGCGCGGGACTCACCACCATGAAAAATCAAATCGGCGTCGTCATGGGTTCCAGTTCTGACTGGGACACCATGCAACATGCAGTCCACATTCTCCAACAGTTTGGCATCGCCCATGAGGCGCGCGTGCTTTCGGCGCATCGAATGCCGGACGACATGTTCGCCTATGCCGAAGGAGCGCGCGCTGCCGGTCTGAAGGCGATTATCGCGGGCGCCGGCGGGGCGGCGCATCTGCCGGGCATGCTGGCAGCCAAGACCACGGTGCCGGTGCTCGGTGTGCCGGTGGCGAGCCGGCACTTGTCGGGCGTTGATTCACTTCACAGCATCGTGCAAATGCCCAAGGGCGTGCCGGTTGCCACCTTCGCCATCGGAGCGGCCGGGGCCGCCAATGCCGCGCTTTTCGCGGTTGCCATGCTGGCCAATGACAACGCGGCGCTGCGCGCCAAGCTCGACGCCTTCCGCGCCGAACAGACCGAAGTGGCGCGCGGCATGACGCTGCCGCCGGTGCTATGAGCGATACGGGAAGAACGCTGTTGCCGGGTGGCATGGGTGATGGGCAACAGACCACGCTGGGCGTCATGGGCGGCGGTCAGTTGGGCCGCATGTTCGTGCAGGCGGCGCAGGCCATGGGCTACTTCACCGCGGTGCTCGACCCCGACGTTATCAGCCCGGCCGGGCTGGTCAGCCACTACCACATTCAGTCCGCTTACCTCGACGAGCAGGGCCTGGCGCAACTGATCCAGCGCTGTGCCGCGATCACCACCGAGTTCGAGAACGTGCCCGCTCCGGCCCTGCTGACGCTGGGCGCCGCGCGGCCGGTTTCTCCCGGCGCTGAAGCGGTTGCCATCGCGCAAGACCGAATTAAGGAGAAGGCGCATTTCGTGCGCTGCGGCGTGCCCTGCGCGCCCTATGCCGTGATCGAGAGCGCGGCGCAACTGGCCGCCGTACCAGACGGCCTGCTGCCCGGCATCCTGAAAACGGCGCGCCTTGGCTACGACGGCAAGGGCCAGCAGCGTGTCGCCAGCCGTGCTGAGTTCACTGCCGCGTGGGACGCGCTCAAGGGTGTGCCCTGTGTGCTCGAGAAAATGCTGGCGCTGAAAGCCGAGTGCTCGGTGATCGTGGCGCGCGGCGCGGACGGCGTCTGCGTCAATCTGCCGCTGCAACTCAACCTGCACCGCGACGGCATCCTGGCGGTGACCGAGGCCTATGAAGGCAACCTGCCGGCGCCGCTGGTGGCGCAGGCCATCGCCGCAACGCGCGCGATCGCCGAGCAGTTGCAGTACGTTGGCGTGCTGTGCGTCGAATTCTTTGTGCTGCAGGACGATTCACTGGTTGTCAACGAGATGGCGCCGCGCCCGCACAACAGCGGCCACTACAGTCTGGACGCATGCGATCTTTCGCAGTTCGACCTGCAGGTGCGCACGCTGGCCGGTTTGCCGCTGCTGCAGCCGCGCCAGCACAGCCCGGCCATCATGCTCAACCTGCTGGGTGATTTGTGGATCGACGGCGCGACACCGCCCTGGGAGCAGGTGCTGGCGCTGCCAGGCGCGCACCTGCACCTGTACGGCAAGCTCAATGCGAGCAAAGGTCGCAAGATGGGGCATCTGACGCTCACCGGTGCCACGGTAGCGCAGGTGCGTGCCACGGCCCTGCAGGCGGCGGCCCTGCTTGGCATCGCGCCGTTCTGAGGTCGCTCGCATGATTCTGGATGGAAGGGATGCAAGCGCCATTGCGGCGGCAGCGCAGGCGATCGTTGACGGTGAACTGGTCGGCCTGCCGACCGAGACCGTTTACGGTCTGGCGGCTGATGCAGACAACGCCACGGCCATCGCCAAGATCTTCGCCGCCAAGGGCCGTCCGGCCGACCACCCGCTGATCGTGCACGTGAGCGACGCCGGCAGCGTGGCCCACTTTGCCTCCGATGTCCCCGAGTTCGCCCGCGTCCTGATCCAGACCTTCTGGCCCGGGCCGCTGACGCTGATCTTGCCGCGCCAGAGCGGTGTGGCTGCTGCAGCTGCGGGCGGTCAGGATTCAATCGGCATGCGTTGCCCTTCGCACCCGGTGGCCCAGGCGCTGCTGAACGCCTGCCGGGTCAGTGCTACGAAACCGGTGTGGGGCCTTGCGGCGCCGAGCGCCAACCTGTTTGGTCGCGTCAGCCCTACCACGGCGCAGCATGTGCAAGACGAGTTCGGTGAGAGTCTGCTGGTGCTCGACGGTGGCGCCTGCAGTGTCGGCATCGAGTCCACCATCATCGACTGCACGCGCGGCGTGCCGGTGCTGCTGCGCCCCGGCGCCGTCACGCGCGAGCAGGTGCAGGCGGCATGCGGCGTTGCGGTGCTGTCCAATGAAGCGATGGAGGCTCTCGACAAGACGGCGCCGCGCGCCTCAGGTACGCTCGAATCCCATTACGCACCGAACGCCAAGGTGCGCCTGATGGACGCCAAGGCGCTGCAGACCGCGCTCGACCTGCTCGGGCGCGACGCCGATGGCAAGGGTGGTGCTCCTGTCATCGCCACTTATTCGCGCGCCGTTTTGAAGACGCCCTCGGCCACGGTGCTGCGCCAGCGCATGCCCGACGATGCGGCGGCCACGGCGCAGCAGTTATTCGCCGTGCTGCGCGCGTTCGATGCTCAGGGGGTCAAGCTGATCTGGATCGAGACGCCGCCCGACACGCCCGAATGGGATGGCGTGCGTGATCGACTTCAGCGCTCCGCCGCCGGCTAACCGAAACGATTGCCAGGGCTTTTGACCGATGGGCACGCCAAATGGAACCGGGTCAGCGGTCAAACGCCAGCGGGTGTTGTGTCCGGCACGAGTTTGCGCATCACGGTCAGCAGGTGCATCTTGTTATCGTGCCACTTTTGTTCTTCGATTCGAAAATAGCCGTTGAAACCATACATGCTTGCTAGGCGCGTCTTTTCGTCGAAGTAGAGCGGAAAAGTCTCTTCCGTGATGATGTTGACGTGGGTCGGGTCGCGCCATGCAGCAGGCGCCGGAAACGCCGGTGTGCATGAGTAGAAGAGTCCGCCCGGTTTGAGCACGCGGTAGATCTCGTTCATGAGTTCGACAAAGCAGAACCGTCGCTCCGGTTTGTAGATGATTCGGGGTATGTGCTCTAGGAAATCGATGGCGCTCACGCCATCGAAAAAGTCGTTGCCACAGGGGATCGGCTCGACGGCCAGGTCCGCGTTGTAGATCCGGGCAGCCACATCTTGCCGAATGTCGATTCCGTAAACCTCCTCCATCTGGAAGGGGTTCTTCGGCATGGTTCCGCAGCCAAGGTCCAAAGTCTTTCTTGTCATTTGCGTAGGCCTTCCTATTTGTTGCGCTCGGCAAATGGTATGGCAATTTGGCGTGGATGGCGGCTGCGCTTTCACCTGGCGCACGCCGCAAAAGTTCATCGCCTCGTCAACCCCGCAGGCCGCTCGACCGTTAAGAGATTCTGTCGGCGATCCCCCGGGTCGCGCAGGCCAATCAATTCTCAGGAAACACCATGAAGAAACTTATCGCCGTTGCCGCTGTCCTGTCTGCCTTTGCTGTCTCCAGCATTGCTCAAACCAATGCGCCGATGCCCCCCGCGCAAGCCCCGGCCGCCGCCGCCGCTGCTGAACCGACTGCTCCGGCCAAGGCCAAGGCTGTCAAGCCGGCCAAGAAGGCCAAAGCCGTGAAGCACGCGAAGAAGGCCAAGCACGCCAAGAAGGCCAAGGCCAAGGCCGCGTAAGAACCCCAAGCGCCCGATACCGGGCGCTTTTAGTTTGTGGGAGCCTCAGCTGGGCTCCAACCGCCGCCCAGCACGCGGTATAGCGTCACCAGATTCTGCTGGTATTGGACCTGTGCCTGCACCAGCGCCTGCTGCGCTGCGAACAAGGAACGCTGGGCATCCAATGCATCCAGATAGCTCGCCACGCCGTTGCTGTAGCGCAGCTCGGCCAGTCGGTAGCGATCCTGCTCGGCGCGCACCAGGGCTTCCTGTGCGTGCAACTGCTCGCCCAGCGTGGCGCGGCCGGCCAGCGCGTCGGCCACTTCGCGGAAAGCCGACTGGATGGTGCGTTCGTATTGCGCCGTGGCGATGTCACTGCCAACTTCGGCCAGGCGCAAATTGCCCTGGTTGCGCCCGGCATCAAAGACCGGTTGCAGCAACTGCGGCGCAAAACTCCATCCACCTGATCCGGCCTTGAACAGACCGCTGAGCTCGCTGCTGGCGCTGCCCACGCTGCCGGTCAGCGTGATACGTGGGAAGAACGCGGCACGCGCCGCGCCGATGTTGGCATTGGCCGCAAGGAGTTGTTGTTCGGCCTGGCGGATGTCGGGTCGGCGTGTCAGCAGGTCCGAGGGCAGTCCGGCTGCCAGTTCGGGCAGTGTGGCCGGCGCGGTGATCGGCAGACCAGCCGCAAGATCCGTCGGCAAGGCCTGGCCCAGCAGCAGCACCAGCGCGTTCTCGTCCAGGGCACGCTGGCGTGTCGCCTGAGCCAGCGCCACGCGTGCCGATTCCAGCAGCGACTCGGCCTGGCGCAGGTCGATCTGCGAACTCGCCCCATTGTCAAAGCGCAGCTTGATCAGGCTGGTCGACGCTTCGCGCGTCTGCAGCGTCTGCTGCGTCACGTGCAGCAACTCCGCGTCGCCCTGCAAGGCCAGATAGCTGGTCGCCACCGCGGCCACCAGGCTGATCTGCACCGACTTGCGCGCTTCCTCCGTGGCCAGGTACTGCGCCAGTGCGGCGTCGGAAAGACTGCGAATGCGGCCGAACAGATCGAGTTCATAGGCCGTTACCAGAAGACCGGCCGTGTAGGTGCTGCTGATACCGCCGGCAGCGGTCGGCAGGCGCGAGCCGCTCAGGCCGGCGTTGACGGTTGGCCACTGGTCGGCGCGGCGGATGTCGTATTGCGCGCGCGCCTGCTCGATGTTGAGCACCGCCAGGCGCAGATCGCGATTGTTCGCCAGCGCCAGCGCGACCAGTTGCTTGAGTCGCTCGTCTGTGAAGAACTGGCGCCATTCGACTGCGGTCGCGGCCGTCGCGCTCGCGGTCCTTGCGGCCTCACCCGGGAAGGTGCTGGCCACCGGCGCCGCGGGGCGCTGGTAGCTTGGTGCCATCGAGCTGCAGGCGGCCAGCGTCAGCGCCAGCACGGCTGCGGCGGCGGCCTTGAGTTGTTTCAACGGGGCGCTCATGGCTTGCCCTCCGTCAGCGCCGGCGTGGCCGGGCTTTCGTCGCTCTCATGCGCGTACTTGCGGCGCTGGCGCTCGCTGCCCTTGAAGATGCGGCGCACGACGACGAAGAACAGCGGCACAAAGAACACCGACAAGGTCGTGGCCGAGATCATGCCGCCCATGACTCCGGTGCCGATGGCATGCTGGCTGGCCGAGCCCGCGCCTGATGCCACCACCAGCGGCAGCACGCCCAGGATGAAGGCCATCGAGGTCATCAGAATCGGGCGAAAGCGCAGGTGTGCGGCTTCCAGAACCGCCTCGACCAGACCGCGTCCCTGCGCGTGCAGGTCCTTGGCGAACTCGATGATCAGCACCGCGTTCTTGGCTGAGAGACCGATGATCGTGATAAGGCCGACCTTGAAGTAGACGTCATTTTCCAGCCCGCGCAGGCCCGTGGCCAGCGTCACGCCGAGCACGCCCAGCGGCACCACCAGGATCACGGCGAACGGGATCGACCAGCTCTCGTAGAGCGCGGCCAGGCACAGGAACACCGCCAGCAGCGAGAACGCGAACAGGTAGATCGCGGTCGAGCCCGAGAGTTTTTCCTCGCGCGACTGTCCGGTCCATTCATAGGCAAAGCCCGGCGGCAACTGGCCGACCAGGCGCTCCATCTCGGCCATCGCCGCGCCCGTGCTCTGCCCGGGTGCCGGCTCGCCGGCGATGCGCATGGTCGGGTAGCCGTTGTAGCGGATGGTCTGCATCGGGCCCGTGATCCACTGCGTACTGGCAAAGGCCGACAGCGGAACCGGCTGGCCGGCGCTGTTGAGTGCGTTGATTTTCAGCAGGTCTTCGGGCTGCATGCGCGCCGGCGCATCGGCCTGCACCACGACGCACTGCACGCGGCTGGCGTTCGGGAAATCGTTTACGTAGGACGAGCCCAGCGCGGTCGAGAGCGAGGCGTTGACCGAGCTGAAACTCACGCCCAGGGCGCTGGCCTTGTCGCGATCGATGTTGAGCTGCAGTTGCGCGGCGTCCTCCAGACCGTCGGGGCGCACGGCCGTCAGCAGCTTGCTTTGCGCCGCCATGCCGAGCAACTGGTTACGCGCCGCCATCAGCGCATCGTGGCCGTTGCCGCCGCGGTCCTGAAGGCGCATGGCGAAACCGTTGGCGCGCCCGAGTTCGGGGATCGGCGGCGGGCTGACAGGGAAGATGATCGCATCGCGAATGCCGGCCAGTGCCCCAAACGATCGACCCACGAGACCTTGCGCCGAATGGGCGGCGCCGCTGCGCTCCTTCCAGTCTTTGAGCGTGATGAAGGCCAGGCCCGTATTCTGTCCGCTGCCGGCAAAGCTGAAGCCCAGGATGCTGACCATGCTCTCGATCTCGGGCTGCTTAAGCATGAATTCCTCGACGCGGTTCATGACGCCGCCAGTGCGGTTGACGGTAGCGCCCGGTGGCAGTTGCACGTTGACCAGGATGTTGCCCTGGTCTTCGTTGGGCAGGAAGGAGGTCGGCAGGCGGTTCAGCAGCAGCACGACGACGGCGATGATCGCGGCATACAAAAACAGGAATCGGCCGGTCTTCTTGAGCAGTCGCGCGACCCAGCTTTCATAGCCCTTGGCCGTGGCCGAGAAGCCGCGGTTGAACCAGCCGAAGAATCCGGTTTTGGCGTGGTGGTGACCGGCCTCGACCGGCCTGAGCAGCGTGGCGCACAGCGCCGGCGTGAAGGACAGCGCCATGAAGGCCGAGAACAGGATGGAGCTCAGCATCACCACCGAGAACTGGCGGTAGATGTTGCCGATCGAGCCGCTGAAGAAGGCGAGTGGAACGAACACCGACACCAGCACCACCGTGACGCCGATGATGGCGTTGGAGATCTGGCTCATCGCCTTGCGCGTGGCCGCGAGCGGCGACAGGCCTTCGGTGCTCATGATGCGTTCCACGTTTTCCACCACGACGATGGCGTCGTCGACCACGATGCCGATCACCAGCACCATGCCGAACATCGTCAGCACGTTGATCGAGAAGCCGAGCGTCTGCAGCACGGCGAAGGTGCCCAGCAGCGCGATCGGCACCACCAGTGTCGGGATCAGCGTGTAGCGGATGTCCTGCAGGAACAGGTACATCACGAGGAACACCAGGATTACCGCTTCGATCAGGGTCTCGATCACCTGGCGGATCGAGATTTCGACGAAGCGCGAACTGTCGAACGGAATGACTGCTGTCACGCCCGGCGGGAAGTACGGTGAGAGTTCCTTCAGCCGCTGCTTGACTGCTTTGGCCGTAGCCACCGCGTTACCGGTGGGCGAGAGTTGGACGCCGATGCCGGTTGATGGCTTTCCATCGAGGCGCGACTGCGTGCTGTAGGACTGCGCGCCGAGTTCGACCCGCGCCACATCCTTGAGGCGCACCGTGGAGCCGTCGGCGTTGGCGCGCACCACGACTTCGCCGAATTCACCGGCCGAGGTCAACTGGCCCTTGACGACGACGGTGGCGAAGATTGCCTGGCCCGGCAGGTTCGGCAGGTCGCCGATGGTGCCCGACGCCACCTGCGCGTTTTGCGCGCTGATGGCGGCGATCACATCATTCGACGAGAGCCGGTAGCCGACCAGTTTGGCCGGGTCGATCCAGATGCGCATGGCGCGCTCGGTGCCGAACAGCTGCGCCTGGCCGACGCCGGGAATGCGCTGGATTTCGGGCAGCACATTTCGCGAGGCGTAGTCGCCCAGCGCCACCGGGTCGAGCGAGGGGTCGCTGGATGACAGGATGGTGAAGAGCAGGAAGTTGGTGCGCGCCTTGTCCACCCGCACACCCTGCTGCGTCACGGCCTGCGGCAGGCGTGGTGCGGCGCGGCTCAGGCGGTTTTGCACGTCGACCTGTGCCAGATCGGGGCTGGTGCCAGGCTCGAAGCTCAGTGTGATCGAGCCGGTGCCGTCGGCCTGGGCCACGGACTCGACATAGATCAGGCCCGGCGAGCCGTTCATCTCGCGCTCGATGACGCTTAGCACGCTGTCTTCGAGCGTCTGCGCCGAGGCGCCCGGGTAGGCCGCCGAGACGATGATCGAGGGCGGCGCCACCGACGGGTACTGCGCCACCGGCAACTGCGTGACGGCCACCGCGCCGAAGACCACGATGAAGAGGGCGATCACCCAGGCAAAGATGGGCCGGTCGATAAAGAATTGCGCCATGCCGCGCTCCTTAAGACCGTGCGGCCGAAGCGGCAGCCGAGGCCGGCGCCGCTACCGGTGCTGCTCCGGGCGGGCTCCAGGGCACGGGCTTGGCCTTGGGCGACTTGCCCTGCAACTTCTGGAAGCCGTCAACGACGACCTGCTCGCCCGCCTGCAAGCCTTCGAGCACCACCCATTGTTCGTCCTTGGCGCTGCCGATCTTGACCGCACGCGTGCTGACCGTGCCGTCGGCGGCCACCACCTTCACGCTGTCGCCCTGCGAAGTGCGCTGCACCGCTTGTTGGGGCAGCAGCATGGCCGCGTTGAAGGCGGCTTGTTCCAGCCGCGCGCGAACATACATGCCGGGCAGCAGCGTGCCTTTGGGATTGGGCACTTCGGCGCGCAGCGTGATCTGGCCCGAGCTGGGGTCGACCGTCAGGTCCGAGAACAGCAGTTTCGCCGGCAGCGGGTAGATGCTGCCGTCATCAAGCACGATGCGCACGGCGGCCGTGGCCTTGTCGCCGGCGGTCTTGAGTTTGCCGCTGGCGATCTGCGCGCGCAGGCGCAGCACGTCGGCCACAGGCTGTGTGATGTTGACAAACATCGGATCGACTTGCTGCACGAGCGCCAGCGGCGTGGCTTCGCCCTGGCCGACCAGCGCCCCTTCGGTGACCAGGGCGCGGCCGATGCGCCCGGCGATCGGCGAAGTCACGGCGGCATAGCCGACGTTGATCTGCGCCGTCTGCACGGCAGCCTTGCCGATGGCGACGTCGGCCTGCGCCTGCTTGTGCGCGGCGACGGCGTTGACGTAGTCCTGCTGGCTGATGGCATTGGCGTCGAGCAGCGGCTTGTAGCGCTCGGCCTGCGCCTGCGCCTGCATCAGGTTGGCTTCGGCGCGCGCCAGTGACGCCTGTGCGCTAGCCAGGCTTGCGCGGTAGGGCGCGGCGTCGATCTCGAACAATGCCTGGTTCGCCTTGACCTCGGAGCCTTCGCGGAACAACTGGCGCTGCAGGATACCGGCCACGCGGGCGCGCACCTGTGCCACACGCGAAGCCTCTGTGCGTCCCGGCAGTTCGGTCATCATGCCGACCGTGCCCTGCGTTACGGTGACGACGCCGACTTCTGCCGCCGGTGCGCCGCCGCCCGCTGCAGGGGGAGCAGCGCCCTGGCCGCAGCCGGCCAGCAGGACGGCCAATACGGTGCCAGCAAGAACCAGGCGCGGCTGCGCCGACGCAAACAGGCTATCCAAGACGTTTCGTCCGATGAACATGCACAAACCTTTCGATGAATCTGACCCGGACCCAAGAGCAGGACCCGGCGAAAACGGCCACGCCCATGGCGGGTGTGACGGCAACAGTCTTCACAGTGTAAGCCGGGATGGAACAGCCCTGCTGCGCCAGGGTGCGATCGCTCTGGTTAGAATACGGGCGCCGGCGGTCTTTGACCTGCCGGTACACGCTAGGGGTGCTGGTCGTCGCGAGACGGCTGGCTGAGACGATACCCTGGAACTTGATCAAGGTAATTCTTGCGCAGGGAAGCGTCGCCAGACACGGTCCGATTCAATCCGGCCGAGTCTGGCACTCCCCCTGCCGTCGAACAAGGAAACTCGATGGCGCTCACTTTGAAATTGACTCCGCTGGCGGCCGCACTCGCGGCGCTGGCAACCCTTTCCACCCACGCGCAGACCGCGCCGCAACGCATGGAGACGGTCACCGTCACCGGCAAGGCGGCGCCGCTGCTGGACGTCGACAACGCCGACGTCGGTGGCTTCGGCGTCGCGCTGGCCAAGACGCCGCAAAGCGTGACGGTGCTGACAAACGATCTGATCACCGGCAACGCCGTGCAGACGCTGTCGCAGGCGCTCAAGCTCGATGCGTCGCTCTCGGACAACTACAACACGACCGGCTACATCGAAAGCGTCTCGGTGCGCGGCTTTCTGCTCGACCAGAGCGGCAACTACAGCCGCAACGGACTGGCGATCTCGAATTACGCGCCGGTTGCTCTGGAGAACAAGGAGCGCATCGAAGTCCTCAAGGGTGTGGCCGGTCTGCAGTCCGGCGTCTCGGCGCCGGGCGGCTTGGTGAATTACGTGACCAAGGTGCCGCTGAAGGACGCCTTCACTGCGGTCTCGGTCGGGGTCGACAGCAATGGCGCGGCCAAGGTCCATCTCGATGCGAGCCGCGTGGTCGGCGGCGTCGGCGTACGCCTGAACGTGGTCGACGAGCACATGGATTCGGCATTCGACCAGTCCAGCGGCTCGCGCCAGTTGCTTAGCCTGGCCCTGGCCACGGCGCTGGGTCGCGACACCTCGCTGTCGGCCAACTTCGAGTACCAGCGCCAGAGCCAGCCCTCGGTGCCCGGGCTCGGGTTGCTCGACCGCAATGGCGACGGCGTCGGTGACACGCTGCCCAGTCCGATCAATCCGCGCCTGAACCTCAACAACCAGAGCTGGTCGCTCCCGTTCCAGGTCAACGCGACGACGGCCGAGATTGCGCTCAATCACCGCTTCAACGCCGACTGGCAGGGCCGCTTTGCTGCCAACACGCAGACCAGCATCATCAATGACCGGATCGCCTTTCCGGATGGTTGCAGCAGTGGCGCTACCTACGTCTATCCGGGCCTGTGCGGCAACGGCGATGTCGATGTCTACGACTACCGCAGCGAAGGCGAACGCAGAAGCCTGACCAGTTGGGACGCGCGGCTCGATGGCAAGTTCAAGGCCCTGGGCATGCAGCAGGCGGCACGCTTTGGCGTGAGCGGGCGCAGCAGTCGCGCCGACCTGCCGGCGATGCAGGCTTACAACTATGTGGGCACGACCAACATTTTTGCGCCGATCGTGTTGCCGGCCGATCCGACACTGACGGTGCTCAACACCAACAGCCGCGAGCGCGCGCTCGAAGCCTATGGCTCGCTCGTGTCCGATCTGGGCGCCAGCGTCCAATCCTTCATCGGCGCGCGCGTCTCGCGCCTCAAGCGCAGCAGCGAACTCAGCGACGGCAGCGAGTCGGTTTCGTTCGAGCAGACCGTCAGCACGCCCTGGGCCGGCCTGGCCTGGACGCCCACGCCCGGCACCACGCTCTATGCCTCCTGGGGCCAGGGCGTGGAACTCGAGACCGTGCCGAACAAGCCGGCGCTGTTTGCCAACCCTGGCCAGGTGCTGCCGGCGCTCAAGAGCGAGCAGACTGAGATTGGCATCAAGTGGCAGGCCAATGCGCGACTGCTGTTGAGCGCCGCAGCCTTCAGCATCGACAAGCCCTATGCCGACGATCTGCCTGGCACGCTAGCCGACCCATTGCCGCTGCGCGTTGCCGGCGCCAAGACCGCGCGCCATCGCGGCTTCGAGCTGACGGCCGCCGGCCGCGTCGACAGTGCGCTGTCGCTGCAGGCCAGCCTGATGGCGCTGGACGCCACTTACACCCAGGCGGTCGACCCGGCCCTCGTGGGCCAACGTGTGACCAATGTGCCGCGATTTAAAGGCTCGCTGTTTGCCGACTACAAGATCGCCGCCGTGCCCGGCCTGTCACTCAATGGGCTGGCCAGCTTCGAAGGTGCCAAGACGGCGACCGCCGACGGCAGCGTCGAGCTGCCGCGCGCCTGGCAACTCGACCTCGGTGGCAGCTACCAGCAGCGCCTCTCCGGCCATGTCACGACCTGGCGCCTGAACGTCGAGAACCTCACCGACCGCGTCTACTGGCGTGAGGCGCCGACCACCGACTGGGGCGGCATCTACCTGTTCCCATCGACGCCACGCACGGTGCGGCTGAGCGCTACTGTCGAGTTTTAGCCCATGTTGGCCACCGCGTTCACGCTGTTGGGCTCGGCCGTGACCTGGCTTGAGTTGATTGCCTTCTTTTTGGCGCTGGCCAACATCGCGTGTAACGTGTTCGAGATCCACTGGGGCTGGCCGCTGACGATCATCGCCAGCGGTCTTTATGCCTGGCTGTTCTACGCAAGCAAACTTTACGGCGAGGCCGGCGTGAACCTGTTCTTTGTCGTCACCGCGTTCTGGGGCTGGTGGCAGTGGCTGCGCGGGCACCGCGCCGGCTCCGACGCCGCGCTTCGCATTGCGCGGCTGGATGCGCGCGGCTGGCGCTGGTGTGTTGCGGGCTATGCCGTGCTGTGGCTGTTGTGCGCGCTGCTGCTGCACAGCGTGACCGATTCCGATGTGCCTTGGGCCGATGGTTTCGTCACGGCCGGCAGCGTGGTCGGCACCGTGTTGCTGGCGCGCAAGCTGATCGAGAACTGGCCGCTGTGGCTGCTGGTGAACGCGGCCAGCATCGCGCTGTTTGCCTACAAGGGGTTGCAGCTGACCGTGCTGCTCTACCTGATCTTCTTCGGTCTGGCGATCTGGGGCTGGCATGGCTGGAAGCAGCGCATGGGCAGCAGCAACATCGAAGCCCGTGCGCCATGACGCAGCCGCGCGCCATCTGCATCATCGGCGCCGAGAGCACCGGCAAGACGACGCTGGCGCAGTCGTTGGCGGCTCGTTTCGACAGCCCGTGGGTGGCGGAGTACCTGCGCACGTTCTGCGACTTGCACAGCCGCACGCCGACGCGCGACGAGCAGGTGCAAATACTGCAGACGCAGCATGACGGCGTGCTGGCGGCGCATCTGGTGGCCATCGACAAGGGCGCGCCTTTTGTGTTTTGCGACACCGCGCCGCTGCTGACGGCCATCTACAGCGAATTTCTCTTTGGCGACGTTTCTCTGCATGCGCGCGCGCGTGAAATGCACGCCCGCTACGCCATGACCCTACTGCTGGCGCCCGACATCGCCTGGGTTCCCGACGGCCTGCAGCGCGACGGCGAACAGGTGCGCGGACCGGTGACGCAGATGATCGAGCGCGAACTCGCCGCCATCACGCACCCGGTCGTCACCATCGCCGGCCAGGGTGAAGCCCGCCTGCAATCAGCCATCGCCGCCGTTACGGCGTTCCGATGAACAGATAGGCATTGGCCGAGCCGCTGCTCGAGCGCCCCAGGCCGACGTAGACCGGGCCGAAGGATGTCTCGCCGCCAGCGTAGAGAAGGGTCGAGTTGAGCCAGCCGCTAGGGTTCAATTCCGACAAGGGTATGCCCACCTTGCCAGCTTCGAGCGCAAGGCCCAAGCGCATGTCGCCGCGCATTCCGAGCGGCATGCGCCCGACGATGCGTTCACCGCGCACATGGGCATAGCTCACCTTGTCGCCCAGCAACTGGCCGGAGGCATAGCCCGACAGGTTCAGAAAGCCGCCGAGCTTGGCAGCGTCCTGCGCCGGCAACTGGCCGTGGCTCGCGCCGTCGTAGTTTGCGCGAACCCCAAGCACCCAGTCGCCCATCGGGTACGCACCGTTGAGCCCGAGCGCCACGCGCCCATAAGGATCGCGCGAGGATTCGAACCAGCTTGCGCGTGCCGACCAGCCGCGCGACGGGAAGTAGAGTTGATCGAGCTGGTCGAGTTCGACACTGGCCAGCCAGCCGCTGGTGCGAAGCGGCTCGATGGGCAGGACCGGTACGCCCGTGTCGAGTCTGACCGAGCGTTGTTCCTCGCGCCAGCCCAGACGCGCCTGACCCAGCAAGCCGATGTTGATACCGGCTGACAGATCGAGACGGCTCACGTTGTCGCGGTAGGTCGAAATGCGCAGATCGCCGATATAGACGGAGGCATCCTCGCGCCGCACCGAGCCATGCGCTTCGACGAAATAGCGCTGCGCCGCATCCAGCGGCTGATACCACTCGGCCGCGATGCCGGTGTCGCTGCCCAGTTCGCCCGCCAGCAGCAGCTCGCCGCCCAGCGGATTGAGCCAGGTCTTCTGGTAGGCCGCGCGCAGGCTGTAGGTGGAGCCGCCGCTCAGGCTTGAATTTAGGTTCAGGCCCATGCGCACGTAGTCTGGCCCCCAGCTCTTCTCCGTGGGCAGGATGCGCAGCACATTGCGCTCGTGTTGGGGCAGCAGCGTGTAGTCCACACGTTCGTAGTAGCCGTCGCCGTAGGCTCGCAGCAGGTCGCGGTTCAGTCCCTTGGTGTCAAGCGGTTCATCGACCTTTTGTTGCAGGTAGCGTGTCAGGGTGACCGGGTTGACGGTTTGCAAGCCGGCGACTTCGATGGCGTCGACGCGCGGCCGCTTCATTGCCGGCACCGCCAAGCTCTCGCGCCAGGCGGCATAGGCAGGCTCATCGACCGACAGGCGCTGCAAGGCAGACATCACAGCCTGGGTGGCGCTGCGGCCGCGGTCGGCCGCGTCGCCGTTGCGGTCGAAATCGGCAGCCGTGATGCCTTCGAGTTCGGGCTTGATATAGATGTCACCCGAATTCAGGCTGGCGAGCGACTGCGTCACGTTCTGCTCGGTGAGGATGGCGACCATCTGCGCCGAGACCGAGAGCAATCCGCTGATCGCACTGCCCTTGAGCAGGGGTGAGCCGACGTTGACCGCGATCACCACCTGCGCGCCGCAGCGCTCTCGTACCTCGCGGATCGGAACGTTGTCGACCAGGCCGCCATCGACCAGCTTGCGCCCGCGGTATTCGAGCGGCGCCATCAGTCCCGGTACCGACATGCTGGCGCGCATCGCCTGTGTCAGGCTTCCGTCGCGGTAGACCACGCGCTCGCCGCTGGCGATGTCGGTGGCGATGATGGAGACCGGGAGCGGCAGAGATTCGATCAGCCGCTCGCCGGCATCGGCATGCACGAGCTGGTTGAAAAACAGTTTGATTTTCTGGCCCGAGACTACACCTGGCGGCGTCATGGCACCCTGGGCGTTGACGCCAGTTTCGCTGCCGGGCAGGTAGCGCTGTGTCAGGCGCTTGTTGCGGTAGTTGACCTCGTCATAGGCCGGATTGTCCTGGAACATGTCCTTCCAATCGGCAGCCGCCATTTCACGGCGCATTGTCGCCGGGTCGAGCCCGGCGGCCCAGGCGCCGGCGATCAGCGCGCCCATGCTGGTTCCGGCCACGCAGTCCACCGGGACGCGCAGCTGCTCCAGCACTTCGAGCACGCCGATGTGCGCCGCGCCGCGCGCGCCGCCGCCACCTAGCACGAGACCGACGCGCGGCCGCTCGTCTGCCATTGCGACGACCGCGCTGGCGGCAAGGGCGAGCGCGATCAGCGTGAGACGGCGCATCAGACCGGAACCGCCGCCAGCCACGCGGCCAGCGCCGCGCTGACCAGCTGCGGTTGTTCGAGCGCGGACAGGTGGCCGCAGTGCTCGATCACGACGAGTCGGGCGCCCGGAATCAGCGCTGCCATCTCCTCGTGCAGTTCCAGCGGTGTCAGCACGTCTTCGCGGCCGCATAGCACGAGCGCCGGGCACGCAATGCGGGGCAGGAAGGGGCGGCTGTCGATGCGGCCCATGATGGCTCGCTGCTGGCGCTCGAAGGCGGTGGGCCCGACGCTGTGCGCCATGTCCTCGACGACCTTGACGATCGCACGGTCGGCGACGTGGTCGGGATGCAGCAGCCTGGGCGTGAGGCTGTCGATGACGCCCTGGAAGTCGGTCTTCGCCAGCGCCATCAGGTTCTTACGCGACTCGATCGCCGGCGCCGAATCAGGCCGCGAATTGGTGTCGAGCAGGGCCAGCGCGACGACACGCTCGGGGGCCTGGCGCATGATCTCCATGGCGACGTAGCCACCCATCGAAAGCCCCGCCAGCGCGAAGCGTTCGGCCGGTGCCTTGGCAAGTGCAGCAGCGGCGAGCGCGGCGATTGAGTCGTACCCGCTGATGTCGGCCGTGAAGAGTGGATGGCGTTGGGCAAGGAACGCTGCCTGGTGCTGCCACAGGCGCTCGTCATCGAGCAGGCCGGGCACAGCGTAGAGCGGAAAATTTTTCATGACGATGGGGAAGAAGTCGCGTGGGTGGCGGGTCAGGGATCAACGGAAGCATTATTCACCATCACCCCCGTTTTCGTTGCAAGGCCAAAAGCGGTGGCAATCCAAGCCCCGATTTGTCATGCCGGACCTCGATCCGGCATCCACTGCCACGCCTGCCGTGCATTGCGGGTCAAGCCGCAATGACATGCAAGAACCTGGATTGCCGCAACTCGCCTCAGCGCGTCAGGATCCGGTTCGACAGGAATGCGTTCTTGAACACTTCGCCGTCGGTGGCTTCGGGCGTGCGTGCCTTGGCCATCGCAGCAAGACCGCTCGGTGCCGGACAGCTGCCGTTGCTGCGGTATTGCAGCGCCGCTGCGACGCGCGCCTCGCTCGCGTTGCCCAGTGCGTGAGTGAAGTCGTCGCCGATCGAGCAGCCTGGCAGCACGGCGTTGGCAGCCAGGCCGGTTGTTGCGCCGTTCTGGGGTGCGAAGCCATCGGTGTAGTCGCCGAAGCCCGCCGCGTTCACTCCCTTGAACTGGATCGAGAAGTAGGTCGTGCCGCAGTTGTCGGCCGGGTAGAAGCCGTAAGGCTTGCCGCAGGTTGTCGAACCGATCTGGATCACCTCGACGCCGGCACCGCGCAGGCTGTTGATGATTGATTCGCTGGCCGAGCAGGTGTTGGGCCCTGTCAGCACAAAGACCCGCGAGAGATTCAGAAACGGCAGCGCCGTGCCGGCCGGTGTGGTACTCCAGCCGACCGCCGTCGATTGAAAGGGCGTCGGTGTGATGGCGCTCCCCGTGACCGGATCAGTGCTCGGATGCTTGGCGTTGAAGGTCAGCAACTCGAAGGTCTTGCCGCTCGTGCGCGTTGGCCCGGCGATCATGTAGGCCAGTTCGCTGGCGATGACAAGATAGCCGCCCTTGTTGTATCGAATATCGAGCACCAGATCGGACACGTTGGCGTTCTTGAGCTGCGTCACAGCGCTGATCAGCGCCGGTTCGGCGGTGGCGACATGGTCGTTGAACAGCATGTAGCCGACCGTGCCGCCGGCCAGTGTGCCGACGTTCTGCACCGGTGCCGAGGTGATGTTGGCTGACACCATGGTGATGGTGCGTGTGGTGGCGGAGCCCAGATCCTGCACCACGAAGGTATGCGACTCGCCCGCGTGCGCGGGAAACAGCCCGGCATTGATCGCATTCACCCCGGCTTGTGTCGCGTCATTGACCAGATCGACGCCGTCCACCCGCAGGACGCTGGCACCGCGCACCAGTGCCGCGCCAGCGCTGGTGGCGGGCGTGCCCGGCTCCGTATACGCGACCAGCGCGCGGCGCGGCACCGTCGCGCTCAACAGCGTCCAGGTTGCGCCGTAGCCGGCTTCCACGCCGGAGGTTGACAGCTGCTCCCACACTGACGTGTCATAGGTGAAGTGAAACTTGTCCTTGGCGGCACCGCTTGCAGTGACGGCGCTGGTCTTCAGCGCATTGAAGTAGTTGATCGCGGTGCTGTAGTTCGCCGGCGTGGGGTAGGGCACTTCGCTGTACCAGAGGTAGGTGTCATAGGTCCAGGCCGCCAGCCAGTTCTGCTCGTCGAGCAGTGTGCCCTGGGTGTCCGGATAGGCCACGCCGGTAATGGGGTCGCTGCCGGTGCGTGGCGCAACGCACTTGGCCGCCAGGGTCGATGCCGCCGGCAGGCTGGCGAATCCGGTGCCACCGCCGCCACCGCCGCTACTGCCGCCCCCACCGCCGCCGCCACAACTGGCAAGCAACGCTGCTATGGCCATGGCAATTGTCAATCTGATCATCAAGCGTGATCTCATGCTGAATTTCTCCACCGAATAGTTGCTGGACCATTACTCACGATAGCCTGTTTTCGATTCGATTACCATCCCTCAAAAGGGTGAAATGGCGACTGGGTCAGAGCAAAGCATTTCATCATTGTGCAGCAGCCCCCGCCGATCTCTTGATTAAACTCGTTGCGCTGCATCCGACCATTTTTGAGGAGTCCCCTTTCATGAGCGAGTTCCCTTCCGACATCTACACCGAGCCCTCCAATATCGATGTCGATACGCTGAACAATCTGGGCCCGCTGCGCGCCATGGCCGGCGTCTGGCAGGGGCAGCGCGGACTTGATGTCAAGCCGAAAGCCGAAGGGCCCAAAAAGCAGGCGTATGTGGAACGCATGGAACTGCAGCCGATCGATCCGGTGAGCAACGGCCCGCAACTGCTGTACGGCCTGCGTTACCTCACGCATATCGTCAAGCCGGAGCAGGTCAAGACCTACCATGAACAGGTGGGCTATTGGCTCTGGGAGCCCGCCACTGGTACCGTCATCCACACACTCACGATTCCACGCGGCCAGACCGTCATGGCGGCCGGCAAAGCCAGTGCCGACGCCACGGAGTTCGAACTGCTTGCAACGCGCGAGTCGGAGAACTTCGGCATCTGTTCGACCCCGTTTCTCGACTATGCCTTCAGGACCGTCGAGTTCCGGATCAAGGTCAGCATCAACCCGGACGGCAGTTGGTCTTACGATGAGGATACGGTGCTCATGATCCGAGGTCAGGCGGAACCCTTTCACCACCGTGATCGCAATACGCTGGTCCGTATCGCGGCGCCCACGCCGAATCCGCTGGCGCGGCCCTAGCTCACCAGAGCGCGCGCGTCTGGGCGAAATGCGCGGCCAGGAAGTCGATCAGCGCGCGCACCTTGGCCGAGACGTGCTTGCGTGTCGGGTAGACCGCGTAGATGCCGAGTTCGATCGAGCGAAACTGCGGCAGCAGTTCAATCAGGGCGCCGGCCTTGATGTCGGGGCCGACCAGAAAGCTCGGCTGCAGGATCACGCCCTGGTGCGCCAGTGCCGCCGCGCGGCAGGTGTCGCCGCTGTTGGTGCTGATGCAGGGTTGGGTCTTGACGCTGACCGGCCCCTGCGGCCCATCGAAATGCCACTCGTCCCGGGTTGACCAGTAGCTGTAGGAGATTACCGCGTGCTGTGCCAGATCGGCCGGCTCCTTGGGCGTGCCCTGCAGCGCCAGATACTGCGGCGAGGCGCACAGCACCATGCGTGTGCTGGCCAGGCGCTTGCTGACCAACGTCGAGTTGTCCAGGCGCGCGATGCGGATCGCCACGTCGTAGCCCTCTTCCACCAAGTCGACCAGACGGTCGGCCAGGGTCACATCGAGTTTGACCTTCGGATGCTGGCTGCGAAACGCCCCCCACAGCGGCGCGAGGTGCAGCACGCCGAAGGTGAACGGCGCATTGATGCGCAGCAGGCCGCTGGCCGCATGGCTACGCGAGGTGATCTCTTCCTCGGCCTCGGCCAGTTCCGCCAGCAGTTCCTTGCTGCGGCTGTAAAAGACCTGACCTTCGTCGGTCAAGGAGAGCCGGCGCGTCGTGCGGTGCAGCAGGCGCACACCGAGTCGCGTCTCCATGTCAACGACATAGCGCGAGACGGCAGCCTTGGACATGTCGAGCGCGTCGGCCGCCTTGACGAAACTGCCGGCGTCGACGACGGCGTTAAAGGTCTGCATTTCCAGGAAGCGGTCCATTGTTCCTCCAATAGGGATAATTAATCTGGATTTCTAGTATTTATCTTACCCCGTGATTCCAATAAAGTTCAGCCCATGCACTGCCGAACAGGGTTCAGCCAGTGCACTGTCAGGTGACAGAGCAATTAGTCAACTTAAAGGAATCATCATGGAAGTTACAGTCATCGGCGCGGGCAACATGGGCGCAGCCTTCGTCAAACAACTGAGCCGCGCAGGCCATCAGGTCAGCGTCACGGCACGCGATCTGGCCAAGGCCCAGGCGGTCGCAGCAGCCAACCCCGGCGCCGTCGCCGTCGCCAGCGCCAATGCGGCAGCCGGTTCGGACGTCGTGATTCTCGCGACCGGCTACGGCGATGCGGTCGCGGCACTGGGTAGCGTTGGCGATCTGAAGGGCAAAGTGGTCATCGACATCACGAACCCGCTGACCGCCGACTACATGGGCCTGACCCTGGGCCACAGCACTTCGGCCGCCGAAGAAATTGCCAAGGCCATCCCCGGTGCTGAGGTCGTCAAGGCCTTTAACACTGTGTTTGCCCAGGTGCTGGCGGACGGTCCTGATTTTGGCAAGGGCCAGACCGTTTCCGTCTTCGTCGCCAGCGACAGCGAGCGCGCCAAACAAAGCGCCACGGCACTGGCTCAGAGCATCGGCTTTGCCACGGTCGATGCCGGCGGCTTGAAGAACGCCCGCTACCTGGAACCTTTGGCTGGCTTCAACATCTATCTGGGATACGGCGCGGGTCTGGGCACCTCGATTGCACCAGTCTGGATCAAGCGCGCTTGAACACAGGCGGCCAGATCGTTAGCGGTCTGGCCATCCGCAGCATTTTCACTTCCTAATTTCTTAATTTCTACATTCATTTTCAAAGAAAGTTCGCCATGTCCACATCCATCCAAAACCCCCTGAACCTGATTGGTCGTCTGCTGTTTGTCGCCTTGTTCCTGCCTGCTGGCATCGGCAAGCTGACCGGATTTGCGGGCACCGTTGGCTACATCGCTTCCATCGGTCTGCCGATGCCCACGCTTGGCGCTGCGCTGGCCCTGATCGTCGAAATCGTCGGCAGCCTGGCGCTGCTGGCGGGTTACCAGACGCGTATTGCGGCACTGGTGCTCGCGGTGTTCACGCTTGTCGCAAGCTTCTTCTTCCACGCCTACTGGAGTGCGGCACCGGACCAGGCCTTTATCGTGCAACTCCTGTTCTTCAAGAACCTTGCTGTGGTCGGTGGCCTGCTGGTGCTGGCAGCGCAAGGTGCCGGCGGCTGGAGCCTTGACGCACGCGCCGAGCAGTAAACCCTGATGCCTTCTGCGAGAACTTCATGACAACTTCAACGAAAGCGCCCGTCCTGTTCATCTCGCATGGGGCGCCAACCTTTGCCATCGAGCCCGGCATCCTCGGCCCGCAACTGCGGGCCCTGGGGGCACAACTGGACCAGGTCAAGGCCGTGCTGGTCGTGTCGCCGCATTGGCAGACGCGCGACGTCAAGGTGATGACGACGGCCAAGCCCGAGACCATCCATGACTTCGGCGGCTTCCCCGCCATCCTGTACGAGTTGGCCTACCCGGCCAGCGGCGCGCCCGAAGTCGCCAGGCAGGCCGCCGAGCTGCTTGAGCAGGGCGGTTTCAGCGTCGGTTTCGATGACGGTCGCGGCCTCGATCATGGCGCCTGGGTGCCGCTCTGGCACCTGCTGTCGCAGGCCAACCTGCCGGTCTTTCAGGTTTCGATGCCGATCACGCTGGACACGGCGCAGGCCGTCAAGCTGGGGCAGGCGCTGGCTGCGCTGCGCGAGCAGGGCGTGATGATTGTTGCCTCGGGCAGCATGACGCACAACCTGTACGAATTCCGCCAAGCCGGCGCGCAGCCGCAGGCCTACGCGCAGGAGTTCACAACCTGGGTGCGCACGGCCGTGCTCGCCAGGGCGACGGGTGCGGTGGTTGGATACCGAAGTGAGGCGCCGCATGCTGAACGCGCCCATCCGACCGACGAGCATTTCCTGCCGCTGCTGATCGCCATGGGCGCAACGAGCGAGGACGATCCGCTACGTGTGCTCGATGGCGGCATCACCTACGGCGTGATCTCTATGGAATCCTACGTCTGGGGTCTCGCATGAAGGCCAACCATTTCGAGCTGGTCTTCGCATCGCGGCCAGCGCGCTCGGCGACGCCCAAGGCGCTCGTGCTCCTGCTGCACGGTGTCGGCGGCTCCGAGGGCAACCTCGCCGACATGGCGGCGGCCATCGACCCTGATGCGCTGGTCATCATGCCGCGCGGCCCCATCACGCTCGGTGCCGGCCAATACGGCTGGTTTCGCGTCAACTTCACGGCCGCCGGCCCGGTCATTGTGGCCAGCGAGGCCGAGCAAAGCCGCCAGACCGTGCTGCGCTTTGTTGAACAACTTCAGGTGGCCCATGGCATTTCGTCGCAGCGCACGGTGATTGCCGGCTTCAGCCAGGGCGGCATCGTCAGTGCTAGCGTGGCGCTGAGCGCGCCCGAGCAGCTGGCCGGTTTCGGCCTGTTGTCGGGCCGCATCCTGCCCGAGCTGGCGCCGTACATTGCCGACAAGGCGCGCCTGACCAAGCTGCGCGCCTTCATCGGCCACGGCGAGTACGACAGCAAACTGCCGCTGGCCTGGGCCCAGCGCGCGGACCAGTGGCTCAGCGAGTTGGGCGTGGCGCATGTCACCCGCATCTACCCGATCGACCACGGCATCAGCGCTGCGATGCAGTCCGATTTTCTGGACTGGCTGCACGGGCTTGTTACAGTGCAGTGAGATGACACAAGACATCGAGCGGCGCTATGCCGCATTGCGAACCGGTTGCCCGGCGGCTAGCGCCGTCACGGTGCTGCACATCGGCGCGCAGCAGACTCTGATTGCCAGCGGCACCGGGTCGCAGCCTGACGTGACATTCACACTGGCCCTCGGGTCGCACAAGACCGCTGCGGATCTCTTCTTGCACAAGCCGCCGACGCCGGGCGAGATGGAAAACGCGATCATGGTCGTTGAAGACGAGTTGTTTCGCGTGCGGGCGCTGGCCGCAAACGGTTCGGTGCTGTGCTCCGATGATGCGGCGCTGCGCCGGATCGCCCTGTTGGCCGGCGCCACCGACGGTGCCGAGTTGACGCTGTCGGTCGATGCGGTCGAGCGCCTGTTCGATGCGCTGGCCGCGCTCGTGCTCGGGCGACCGCCAAGCAGCGCCGGCATCCCGGACGATGCGGCCTTTGCTGCCACGCTGCTGATCCTGCGCGAGTTCATGCACCATCTGCAGTTTGCGTCGATCCGCATCAGCGCGCCAGTGCAGTCGGAGTAGCGGGCAAGACGTCATCTTTTTTTCTTGGCGCACAGCCCATTCGGTCAACTCGAATTAGCATCGAGCCATGAAGCTGAACAGTAACGGTATTCAGCGCAACCCAAGCAGCATCCCATGTCCTTTCAAGATTTGTACAAAAAAAAGCGCGCCACACCGGACGATGCCATCGGGCTGATCAACGACGGCGACTTCATCATCGTGCCGACCGGCGTCGCCGAGCCACCCACGCTACTGACGGCTCTGTCGGAGCGGCGTTTGAGCCTGCACGACGTCAAAGTGGCGCAGATCCTGGCGGTGCGCAAGTACGGCTATTTCGATCAGCAGACTTCGGCCCATGTGCGACATGTGGCCTTCTTCTTCGGTGGTGCCTCGCGCGCCGGTGGCCAGGGCGGCTGGATCGATTTCATCCCTTGCAGCTTCTCCGACATTCCGGTGATGATCGAGCGCGGACAGATTGCCGCCGACGTCGTTTTTTCGCTGGCCTCGCCGATGGACGAGAACGGCTATTTCTCTCTCGGGCTGGGCGCCGACTACACGATGGCGGCGGTGGCGCGTGCGCGCGCCGTGGTGCTCGAAGTCAATCCGAATGTGCCGTTCGCGCATGGCAATTGCCGGGTGCACATTTCGCAGGTGTCGGCGCTCATCGAGAGCAGCGATCCGGTGATGGAAGTCGGCTTGCCCAAGATCGGTCCGGTGCAGGAAGCGATCGGCAAATACGTGGCCGATATGATCGACGACGGCTCCACGCTGCAGATCGGCTACGGAGGCATCCCGGATGCGGTGGTGATGCAGCTCACGCATAAGCACGACCTGGGCATCCATACTGAGATGATCGGCGACGGCATTCTGACTCTGGTCGAAAGCGGTGCTGTCAACAATCGAAAGAAAAACTACCTGCCGGGCAAGATGATTGCAACCTTCGCCCTGGGATCAAAGAAGCTGTACCAGTTCATGGACCGCAACCTGAGCCTTGAAATGCACCCGGCGGACTTCACCAACGACTCTTATCTGGCGGCGCAGAATGACAATCTGGTGGCAATCAATGCCACGCTGCAGGTCGACCTGCTGGGCCAGTGCGGTTCGGAAAGCCTGGGGCACCTGCCTTATTCGGGAACCGGCGGCCAGGTCGATTTTGTGCGCGCGGCCAATCGGTCGCGCGGCGGCAAGGCGTTCATGGTGCTGCCTTCGACCGCCAAGGACGACAGCTTGACGCGCATCGTGCCCGTGCTCTCGCCTGGCACGCACGTGACGACCAGCAAAAACGACATCAACTACGTCGTCACCGAATTCGGCGTGGCCCAGTTGCGCGGCAAGTCAGCCAAGCAGCGTGCGCAGGAAATGATCGCCATCGCGCACCCGGCGTTCCGCGCGGAACTGACCCAGAGCGCGCGCAAACTGCAATTGCTTTAGGCCGTTGACAAGGCCCACTCGGCGGCCTTGCGCGCGTGGATCGCCGTAGTGTCGAATAGGGCGACTGTTGCATCTGTGGCATCGACCAGCAGCGAGATTTCGGTGCACCCCAGGATGATGGCCTGCGCGCCCTGGCGCACCAGGTCGGCCATCACGCTGCGGTAGGCATCGCGCGAGGCGGGAAGGATCCGGCCCAGGCACAACTCCTCGTAGATGATGCGGTGCACCTGCTCGCGCTCGGGCAGGCTCGGAACCAGCACGTCGAGCCCGTGACGCTGGCGCAGCCGCTCGCGGTAGAAGTCCTGCTCCATCGTGAAGCGGGTGCCGAGCAGACCAACCCGCGTATGGCCCGCCTGTTTGATTTCCACGGCGGTCGGATCTGCGATGTGGAACAGCGGAATCGCCACGGCGGCCTCGATGTCGGCGGCGACCTTGTGCATGGTGTTGGTGCAGAGCACTAGAAAGTCGGCGCCCGCCGCTTCGAGCGAACGCGCGGCCTGCGCCAGCGCAGCACCCGCTGCCGCCCAGTCGCCGGCGTGCTGCAGGCGCTCGATCTCATGGAAATCCACGCTGTAAAGCACCAGTCGGGCCGAGTGCAGGCCGCCGAGTTGCTCTCTGACGGTTTCGTTAATTTGACGGTAGTAGGGCACGGTCGATTCCCAGCTCATGCCGCCGATGAGTCCGATGGTCTTCACGTGTTCTCCTTCGGATTTGAATTGATCAAGAATACCCGAGCTGGCACCGTCGCATCGCACTGAAACATTCTTTACACTCGCTTCACTGACTTTTTGGCGAGCCGGGCGTTATGAACGGCATGATCAAAACCTGTGTGAGTTATCGAAAGAAGAGAATCATGAAAAAACTACTCGTCCTGACCACCGCCATGGCTGCCTGCGGCCTGTCCTTTGCCCAGCAGGAGTGGGCGCGTGTGACCTCGGTCACGCCCGTCATACAGCAGGTTACCGTGCCGCGCCAGGTCTGCAACACCGAGCAGGAAGTTGTGCAGCAACAAAAATCCGGCGCTGGCGCCATCATGGGCGCCATCGCGGGCGGCGCCATGGGCAATGCAGTCGGCGGCGGCACCGGCAAGACGGCGGCCACCATGATCGGCCTCCTCGGCGGCGCGGTCGTCGGCGACAAGATCGAGGGCTCACCGCAGGCACAAGTGCAGAACGTGCAGCATTGCCGGATGCAGAATTTCTACGAGAGCCGCACGGTCGGCTACAACGTCGGTTACGAATACGCCGGCAAGCAGTACTCGGTGCAGATGCCGAACGACCCGGGCCAGCACATTCTTCTGCAAATCACGCCGGTGGTCTCCAACGGCTCGATGCCGCCGCCCCCGCCATACCCGCAGCGTTGATCAGCGGCGCCGCTCGCGCCGCGCAATCCAGACGGTCGATGCCAGGATGACGAAGGCGCCGAGCAGCGTGGTCTGGCTCGGTATATCGGAAAACACCAGCCAGCCCAGCAGCGAGGCCCAAATCAGATCGAGAAAGCGCAGCGACTGCGTGGCCGAGATGTCGGTGATGCGAAAGCCACGGGTCAGACAGTAGTGGCCGAGCGAGCCCAGTATGCCGGCAATGATGAAGCCCAGCCATTGCCACAGGCTCGGCTGTGTCCAGTGCCACAGTCCCAGCGGCAGACTCAGCACGCTCACGCTGATCGATTGCCAAAGCACGATGACGCCTGATTTTTCGTAGCGCGTGAGCGTCTTGGTCATCAGGAAAGAGGCCGCGAAGACTGGCGCCGAGGCCAGCATCACCAGCGCATACCAGTTGCCCTGGCCGCTGAGCTTGGGCACCACCACCACCAGCACACCAGTGAAGCCGATGGCGGCCGCGACCCAGCGGTCGCCGCGCATTGGTTCACCGAGGAACCAAGCCGCGCCGATCATGATAAAGATCGGTCCGGTGAACCCGATCGCGGTCATATCGGCCAGCGCGATGTGGGGCAGGGCTGTGAACCACAGCATTAATCCGAGCGTATGCACGGCGCCGCGCCACAACTGTCCGCTCAGGTTAATCGGGATATAGCTGCGCCAGCCTTGGCGCCAGAGCAGCGGCAACATCGCCGCCCCGCCAAACAGGAAGCGCAGGAACTGCGACTCAAATGGGTCGAGCGAAAGGGTGATTTTGCGCACGATGGTGTTGAGCACTGTGAACAGGAGGCCGCTCAAGGCGACCCACAGCATCGCGCGCCAGACCGGCGGCAGGCGAAAAGCTTGCCTGCGGGCGTGCCGATGCGCCAGCGCAACCCGGTGTCGCAGCAGACTAAAAAAATGGCTTTTGGATTTCACCCGCGGTGTGCGTCGCTGCTGTGCATGGTCGTTGAAGTGTAGGGGCGCTGCGCGCACCGGGAAGTCGCTGGCAGGACAGGCCAGGACTTGCCGTGAGAAGTCTTGAAAGCAGGCACCGGCAGCGGCGAAATGATCAGGAATTTTGTTAACATGCCAGCAATTGTAAATTTCTATACATCGTTAATTTCCTCTGCTCCGCTTGGCAATCTGATGGCAACTTTTCCCGGCAACCCGTCGATGGCGCAGCGCATTGCGCGTGTCCTGCCGACGCTGACCCAGTCGCATCGGCGGCTTGCGGACTACGTGCTGGCGCGCCCCCTGCAGGTGGCCACGCTGCCGATCGACGAACTGGCGGCCACGCTCGGGGTTTCCGTGGCCACTGCCAACCGCTTTGCGCGGGCACTGGAGTTTGACGGCTATCCGCAGTTTCGCGCCGCGCTGGTGCTCGGGTTCGAGGCCGCGCTGGCCCCGGTGCAAAAGCTGCGCAGCCAGCTCGAACAGCCGGCGCGCGCCGTCGAAGTGTTCGCCGCTGCCCTGTCCGAAACCCAGCGCAATATCGAGGCGACCCGCCAGGCCCTTGATGCGCAAAGCTGCGAGCAGGCCGTGCAGGCCATCCTGGGTGCGAAAGACATCTGCATCATCGGCTTGGGCAGCAGCAGCTGGCTCGGTGGCCTGCTGCGGCGCGCGCTCGATCCCTATTGCCGCAATGTCCAGTTGCTCGCCAGTGTCGAGGGCTCGTCGCACGCGGCGCGCGTCGTGGCGCGCCTGCAGCCAAGCGATCTGCTGATTGCCATTGCCTACCCGCGCTACGTCAACGACACCGTCGTGCTGGCGCAGCGCGCGCGCGAAGCCGGTATCCCGGTGCTGGCACTGACCGACCGCGTGACTTCACCGTTGGCACCGCTGGCCACGGTGTCCCTCTATGCCCAGACCGACAGCCAGTACTTCGCCAACTCCGAGGCCAGCGCCCTGGCGCTGATCGAAGCCCTGAGCAGCGCGGTGGCGCACAGCGCCAAGGATTCGCTCAAGGCCGCGACCGGCTTGGCCGAGGCCGTCCTGCCCTGGCTGCATGGCGCACCTGTCGGACGTTTGCGGCCCGCTGCCCCGGGCAGCGCCGCCAAGCCACTTCCGCGTCGAGAAATTTCCAAAACTGCAAAGGTCCGCTCATGAATACCACCAGCGTTTTGCCCGTGATCGCCATCCACGGCGGCGCCGGCACCATGAGCCGTGCCAGTATCGATGCCGGCCAGGACCGCGCTTACCACGCGACTTTGCAGGAGATCCTGCTTGCCGGTCAGGCCCTGCTGGCGCGCGGCGGCAGCGCGCTTGATGCCGTCAGCCTGGCGGTCGACATGTTCGAGGATTGCCCGCTCTTCAATGCCGGGCACGGCGCGGTTTTCACGCATGACGCCACGCATGAACTCGACGCCGCCATCATGGATGGCGCCACCCTGCGCGCCGGCGCCGTCGCCTGCGTCAGCCGCATACGTCGCCCCTTGCGCGCGGCGCGCGCCGTGATGGAGCGCAGCGAGCATGTGCTGCTGGTGGGTGCTGGTGCCGAAGCGTTTGCGCAGGATTGCGGCCTTGAACTGGTCGCGTCCGATTATTTTTCGACTCCGGCGCGGCGTGCGCAACTGGAGCGTGTGCTGGCCACCGACACTACGCTGCTCGACCATGATGCCCCGCCCTTGGCATTTGCGACGCCGGCCATTGCGAGCGCACCGCTCGATGAAGACCGCAAGCTCGGAACCGTCGGCGCCGTGGCGCTTGACGCGCAGGGCAACCTGGCGGCCGCCACCTCGACCGGCGGCATGACCAACAAGCGCGTCGGGCGCGTCGGCGATTCACCGCTGATTGGCGCCGGCACCTACGCCGACAACCGCACGGCGGCCATTTCCTGCACCGGCACCGGCGAGATGTTCATCCGCGCGGTCGCCGCCTACGACATCTGCGCCCGCATGGCGTATGGAGGGCAATCGCTCGACGCGGCGGCGCAGGAGGTCGTGATGAAGGTGCTGCCCGCCATCGGCGGCCGCGGCGGCCTGATTGCGGTCGATGCGCGCGGCAACCTGAGCCTGCCTTTCAACACCGAAGGCATGTACCGCGGCCACGCCCGCGTCGGCCAGACGCCGCTGACGGCGATCTTTGCATGAGCGTTGCGGGCGTCAAGGCGAGCGAAGCGAAGCAGTCCATTCCAGGACTGCCGCACCACGACGCGCCTGCCAGCGACGAGAAGGTGCTGACGGTCAGCGACCTGTCGGTCTCTTTCAGCACCTCCGAGCGCACGGTGGACGCGGTGCGGCAATTGAGCTTCGATGTCGCGCGCGGCGAGACCCTGGCTATCGTCGGTGAATCGGGCTCCGGCAAGTCGGTCACGGCGCTAGCCATGATGCGTCTGGTCGAACATGGTGGCGGTCACATCACCAGCGGGCGCATGCTGTTCCGCCGGCGCGGCGGCGCCGTGCTGGATCTGGCGCAGGCGCGCGAGCCGGTGATGCGCAGCATCCGCGGTGCTGACATCGCCATGATCTTCCAGGAGCCGATGACCTCGCTCAACCCGGTCTTCACGGCCGGAGACCAGATCGCCGAATCGATCCGCGTGCACCAGGGAAAGAGCGCAGCAGAGGCGCGTGCCGAGGCGCTGCGCATGCTGGAGCTGGTGCGCATTCCGGAGGCGCGCAACGTGCTGGATCGCTATCCTCACCAGCTCTCGGGTGGGATGCGCCAGCGCGTCATGATTGCAATGGCGCTGTCATGCAAGCCCTCGCTGCTGATTGCCGATGAGCCCACGACCGCGCTCGATGTCACGATCCAGGCGCAGATCCTGCAACTGATACGCGCCCTGCAGGACGAGATGCAGATGGGCGTGATCTTCATCACGCACGACATGGGCGTGGTGGCCGAGGTGGCCGACCGCGTGCTCGTCATGTACCGCGGCGACAAGGTCGAGGAGGGCGTATCCGAGGCCATCTTCGCCGCGCCGCGCCACGTCTACACGCGCGCGCTGCTGGCGGCCGTGCCGCGCCTGGGCGCGATGCAGGGCAGCGACCTGCCGTGCAAGTTCGACCTGCTGCGCGTGGACGACGGCGACCAGGCCAAGGCGGAGCCGTTCCAGCCCCAGGACACGGTGCAGGGTTCGGCGGAGCCGATCCTGCGCGTGCAGGACCTGGTGACGCGTTTCGACGTGCGCAGCGGACTGTTCGGCCGCGTCAGGCGCCGCGTCCATGCGGTCGAGCACATCAGTTTTGACCTGCGTGCCGGAGAAACCCTGGCGCTGGTGGGCGAGTCCGGCTGCGGCAAGTCCACCACCGGGCGCTCGCTCTTGCGCCTGGTCGAGAGCCAGAGCGGCGTCATCGAGTTCGGCGGGCAGAATATCCGCGATCTGCCGACCAGTACCCTGCAGGGTCTGCGGCGCAATATCCAGTTCATCTTCCAGGACCCGTTCGCCTCGCTCGATCCGCGCCTGACAGTGGGTTTTTCCATCATGGAGCCGCTGCTGGTGCACAGAATCGCCCACGGCCGTGCCGCGCAGGAGCGGGTTGACTGGCTGCTGGAGAAGGTCGGCCTGCCGCCCGAACACGCGCAGCGCTATCCGCACGAGTTCTCGGGCGGTCAGCGTCAGCGCATTGCGATTGCGCGCGCGCTGGCGCTCAACCCCAAGGTGGTGGTGGCCGACGAGTCGGTGTCGGCGCTCGACGTCTCGATCCAGGCCCAGATCATCAACCTGATGCTCGACCTGCAGCGCGAGCTTGGCATCGCCTTCTTGTTCATCTCGCATGACATGGCGGTGGTGGAGCGCGTCAGCCACCGCGTGGCCGTCATGTACCTGGGGCAGATTGTTGAGATCGGCCCGCGCCGCGCAATCTTCGAAGACCCGCAGCACGCTTACACGCGCCGTCTGATGGCCGCCGTTCCGGTGGCCGATCCCGCGCGCCGGCACCTGCGCCGTGAACTGCTCGAAGGCGAGATCCCGAGCCCGATCCGAGCCGTCGGTGACGACCCCGTGGTGCAGCCGCTGCAGCAGGTCGGTGCCGATCACTTCGTTGCGCGGCACCGCGTTGGCGGCCTTTATTGAGCGCCGACGGTCATGCCATTTTTTGAGTCAACCTTTTCTTAACCTAGGAGTCCAGCCCATGAAATACACTCTCGCACCGCTTGCCGCCGCCCTTGCGCTGACGGCTACTTTTGCCGCGCCGGCCTTCGCCGCCAAGGACGTGGTCGTTGCCGTCGCCTCGACCTTCACCACGATGGATCCGTACGATGCCAACGACACCTTGTCGCAAGCGGTCGTGAAGTCCTTCTACCAGGGCCTCTACGGTTTCGACCACACGATGAAGATGGTGCCGGTGCTGGCCGAGAGCCACACCGTCAGCAAGGACGGCCTGGTCTACACCATGAAGCTCAAGCACGGCGTCAAGTTCCACGACGGCACCGATTTCAATGCCGAGGCGGTGAAGGCCAACTTCGATCGCGTCACGAACCCCGACAACAAGCTCAAGCGCTACAACCTGTACAAGAACATCGTCAAGACCGAGGTCGTTGATCCATACACCGTGCGCTTTACGCTCAAGGAATCGTTCTCGCCCTTCATCAATTCACTGGCCCATCCGTCGGCCGTGATCATTTCGCCGACGGCGCTCAAGCAGCTGGGCAAGGGCATCGCGCAGAGCCCGGTCGGCACCGGACCGTTCAAGTTCGTCGAGTGGAAGCAGAGCGACTACCTCAAGGTGGAGAAGTTCGCCGGCTACTGGCGCAAGGGCTACCCCAAGGTGGACACCATCACCTGGCGCCCGGTCGTTGACAACAACACGCGCAGCGCCATCATGCAGACGGGCGAAGCGCACTTCACCTTTCCGGTTCCCTACGAACAGGCCGAGATCCTCAAGACCAAGCCGGGCATTAATCTGACTGCCGCACCGTCCATCGTGCACCGGTACCTGTCGATGAACGTGCTGCAAAAGCCCTTCGACAACCCGAAGGTGCGCGAGGCCATCAACTACGCGATCAACAAGGACGCGCTGATCAAGGTCGCGTTCTCGGGCTACGCGATCCCGGCCGAGGGCGTGCTGCCCAAGGGCGTTGAATACGCGGTCAAGCTCGGTCCCTGGCCCTACGATCCGGCCAAGGCGCGCGAACTGCTGAAGGAAGCCGGCTACCCGAACGGCTTCGAGAGCACGCTGTGGTCGGCCTATAACCACACGACGGCGCAGAAGGTGATCCAGTTCCTGCAGCAGCAACTCGGCCAGGTCGGCATCAAGGTGCAGGTGCAGGCGCTCGAAGCCGGTCAGCGCGTCGAGAAGGTCGAGAGCGCGCAGGACGCCGCCACAGCGCCGGTTCGCATGTACTACGTCGGCTGGTCGTCCTCGACCGGTGAAGCGGACTGGGCGATGCGTCCGCTGCTGGCGTCGGAATCGTTCCCGCCCAAGCTGTTCAATACGGCGTACTACAAGAACGACGCGGTCGATGCCGACATTGCCAAGGCGCTCAACACCACGAGCGCGGCCGAAAAAACCAAGCTCTACACCGATGCGCAGCAGCGCATCTGGAAGGATGCACCCTGGGCCTTCCTGGTGACCGAGCAACTCTTGTCGGCGAGCAGCAAGAACCTGACTGGCATGTACGTGATGCCCGATGCGTCCTTCAACTTCGACGAAATCGAGCTCAAGTAAGCGTTTGACAACGCACCGCACCGGTTCACCGCGATGACCAGCTACTTCATCAAACGTCTGTTCGGATTGCTGCCGACGCTGTTGATCGTCGCGGTGCTGGTGTTCCTCTTCGTCCACATGCTGCCGGGGGATCCGGCGCGTCTGGCGGCCGGGCCCGATGCCGACCCGCAGACGGTGGCGATGGTGCGCCAGGACCTCGGGCTGGACCGGCCGCTGCCCGAGCAGTTCGTGAGCTTCTTCACGCGCATGCTGCACGGCGACTTCGGCAAGTCGATCCGCACGCGCCGCGCGGTCTCGACCGAGATCGCCGAGCGCTTCATGCCGACGTTGCTGCTGACGCTGGCCAGCATGGGCTGGGCGGTGGTCTTCGGCATGTCGATCGGCATCATCTCGGCGGTCTTTCGCAACGAGTGGCCGGACCGCATCGGCATGACGATCGCGGTCTCCGGCATTTCGTTTCCGGCCTTTGCGCTGGGCATGCTGCTGATGCAGATCTTCTCGGTGCAACTGGGCTGGCTGCCGACCGTCGGTGCCGACGGCTGGCGCCACTACATTCTGCCCTCGATCACGCTGGGCGCCGCCGTGGCGGCCGTGATGGCGCGCTTCACGCGCGCCTCGTTTGTCGAGGTAATGCAGGAAGACTTCGTGCGCACGGCGCGCGCCAAGGGCCTGAAGGAGCGCACCGTGATCGCCAAGCATTGCCTACGCAACGCGCTGATCCCGGTGGTCACCATGATGGGCCTGCAGTTCGGCTTTCTGCTGGGCGGCTCGATCGTGGTTGAGGTTGTCTTCAACTGGCCCGGCGTCGGGCGCTTGCTGGTCGACTCCGTGACCATGCGCGACTACCCGGTGATCCAGATGCTGGTGCTGCTGTTCTCGCTCGAGTTCATCCTGATCAACTTGGTCGTCGATGTGCTCTATGGCTTCATCAATCCGACTATCCGTTACAACTGAAGCGGTCATGCACAAACTACCCGTCACACCCGTGGCCACCGCCGTCGCAGCGGGCAGCGTGCGAACCCCCTGGACCGAGTTCTGGCGCAAGTTCCAGAAGCAGCATGTGGCTGTCGGGGCGCTGGTCTTCGTGCTGCTGCTGGTGCTGCTGGCCGTGTTCGCGCCGCTGATCGCGCCGTTTGATGCAGAGAACTACTTTGATTACGACCAGCTCAACGCGGTGCCGTCCTGGCGCCACTGGTTCGGTGTCGACCCTTTGGGCCGCGACATCCTGAGCCGCATCCTGTCGGGTGCGCGCCTCTCATTGGCCGCCGGTTTCTTCTCGGTTGCGATCGGTGGTTTTGTCGGTACCGTGCTCGGCCTGCTGGCCGGCTATTACGAAGGCTGGTGGGACCGCATCGTGATGCGGATCTCCGATGTGCTGTTCGCCTTCCCGGGCATCCTGCTGGCACTGGGCGTGGTCGCGATCCTGGGCAGCAGCATGGTCAACGTGGTGGTGGCGGTGTCGGTGTTCAGCGTGCCGGCCTTTGCGCGCCTGGTGCGCGGCAACACGCTGGTGCTCAAGCAGATGACCTACATCGAGGCCGTGCGCAGTATCGGGGCCTCGGACTGGACCATCATCGTGCGCCATATCCTGCCCGGCACCATCTCGACCATCGTCGTCTACTTCACGATGCGCCTGGGCACCTCCATCATTACCGCCGCCAGCCTGTCTTTTCTCGGCATGGGGGCGCAGCCGCCGACGCCCGAATGGGGCGCCATGCTCAACGAGGCGCGCGCCGACATGGTCAACGCGCCGCACGTGGCGCTGTTTCCCAGCCTTGCGATCTTCCTGACGGTGCTGGCCTTCAACCTGCTGGGCGACGGCCTGCGCGACGCACTGGATCCGAAAATTGACCGCACCTGACACTGCTCCCCACATCGGCAGCCTGCCCGCCGGTGCGCGCAACGCGATCACCGATGTGGCGGGCGTGACGGTCGGCCACCACACGCTGGCCGATGGCGCCGTGCAGACCGGTGTCACGGTGGTGCGCGCGCACCAGGGCGATCTGTTTCGCGAACGCGTGCCGGCTGCGGCCGTGGTGCTCAACGGCTTCGGCAAGAGCGTCGGACTGGTCCAAGTCGCGGAGCTTGGCGTGCTGGAGACGCCGATCGCGCTGACCAATACCTTTTCCGTGGGCACGGTGGCCACAGCGCAAATCCGCCAGTGCATCGTCGCCAATCCGGAGACCGGGCGCCGTCTGCCGACCGTCAACCCGCTGGTGTTCGAGTGCAACGACGGTTTTCTCAACGACATCCAGCGCATGGCGGTGACCGAACAGCATTACCTGCTGGCCTGCGAGCAGGCCAGTATGGAAGTCGAGCAGGGCTCGGTCGGCGCCGGGCGCGGCATGTCGTGCTTCGAACTCAAGGGTGGCATCGGAACGGCATCGCGCCTGGTGGCGCTGCCGGGGCAGGGCGTCTGCACGGTTGGCGCGCTGGTGCTGGCCAACTTCGGCAAATTGTCGCAACTGGTCGTCGCCGGCGAGGCCCTCGGGCCGCAATTGGCCCAGAGGCTGCACGTGCCCGCGGCGGGCGAGCCGGAGAAAGGCTCGATCATCCTGCTGATCGCGACAGACGCGCCGCTCGATGCGCGCCAGCTGCGCCGTCTCGCGCTGCGCGCCGGTGCCGGTCTGGCGCGCACCGGTTCCGTGTTCGGTCATGGCAGCGGCGACCTTGCGCTGGCGTTTTCCACTGCCTACACCGTGCCGCTGCAGGCCACGCAGTCGATGCCGACGCTGGCCATGCTGCACGACGGCCTGCTCGACGGCCTGTTCCAGGCCGTCGCAGACGGAACCGAGCAGGCTATCCTGAACGCCCTGTTCCGCGCCAGTGCCGTCACCGGACGGGATGGCCACCAGCGCCACGCGCTGGTCGATCTGCTGGCCGACTAGCTTCTTCTTTTCACCTGCGTGAGTACACCATGAAAGTCCTGATCTCGGTTGATATCGAAGGCGTTGCCGGGGTTTTCCAGCCCGAGCAGACGCGCGCCGGCAACCCGGAGTACGAGCGCGCCCGTGTGCTCATGACGCAAGAGGCCAACGCCGCCATTGCCGGTGCGTTCGACGGCGGTGCGAGTGCGGTGCTAGTCAATGATTCGCACGGCGGCTACCGCAATATGCTTCCCGACCTGCTGGATGCGCGCGCGCAGGCCGTGATGGGCAAGCCGCGTTACCTGGGCATGATGGCCGGCGTCGACGACGGTGTGGATGCGGTCTGCCTGGTCGGCTACCACGCCCGCTCGAAAGCGCGCGGCATCCTGTCCCACACCATCAACAGCTTTGCCTTTGCCCGGGTCTTCTTCAACGCGCAGGAACTGGGCGAAGCCGGTCTCTACGGCGCGCTGGCCGGCGAGTTTGGCGTGCCGGTGCGCATGGCCAGCGGTGACGATGTCTTCATCGCAGAAACCCGGCCGCTGTTTCCGCACGCAACTTTCGTCCAAACCAAGCGCGCCACCGGTCAGACCAGCGGCATCAGCCTGTCGCCCATGCAGTCTTGCAGCGCCATTCGCGCCGGCGTCGCAGCGGCGCTGGCGCAGCCTGACCCGGTCCGTCCGTTTGTGCTGCAAGGCGTGATTGCCGTGCGCGTGCAGACGCAGACGCCGGCACTGGCCGACCTGTTCTGCCAGTGGCCCAGCCTGCAGCGCCTGGCGGGCGACGAGGTCGCCTTTGAAGCCCCGACCGTGCAGGCCGCCGTGCGCATGCTCAACTGCCTCTCGGCAATGTCCTCGATGTTGCGCTAAGGGTTCCTCGATACCGCAGGCGAAAATTCAGCATTTGATCTTGAAAGCGCGCTCTGCCGACGTGGCGATGAAGGGGTTGGCTCTAATGCCAGGTCCTGCAGCTTGCGTCCAACCTTGTCGTCGGCGGCCAGCGCGTTGATGTCGCCTTCCAAGCTTAGAACGGCAAGCACTCGAAGGTAGGTACCCAAGGTTGCGCCGGGGTCGCCCGACTCCACCTTGTACACCGATGTGCGAGAAATTCCGGCGCGCTGAGCCACCACCGTATTGCTTAGCTTGCGGCGCAAGCGGGCGAGCTTCAAGCGCTCGCCGAGTTGAGAGAGCAGTTTTTGCTCTTGAGGAAAGACGATGGGCGGTTTACGTGGCATTCCGCTATTTTAGACAAATAAATTAATATTTGTCCATAATAGCGAACAAAATGGTGATATGACGCGGCGTAACGACAGCTATTTGTAAACGGCTGCAGGGCGCTGCCCGGCCAGGGCCTGCAGCAGGTTGGTCGTGGCCAGCACGGCCATCGCATGGCGCGTCTCGATGGTGGCGGACCCGATGTGGGGCAGGGCCGTGACTTTGGGGTGATTGCGCAGGGGTGAGTCGAGCGGCAGCGGTTCGGTGGCGAAGACGTCGAGCCCGGCAGCGCGCAGGTGGCCGCTGTCGAGCGCCTGCAACAGCGCCGGCTCCTGTACGATGGCGCCGCGCGCGCCGTTGACAAAGATCGCGCCCGGCTTCATCAAGCCAAACTCGCGCGCGCCGATCAGGCCGCGCGTCTCGCTCGAAAGGGGCAGCACGACCGCGACGATGTCGGCGCGTTGCAGCAGTTCATCGAAGGGAGTGTGCGTGGCCTTGCCGAGCAACTCCGGCAAATCGGTTGCGAGATCGACGGCGCGCAGGTTGTGGTACAGCACCGGCATGCCAAAGCCGAGCGCGGCACGCCGCGCCAGCGCCTGGCCGATGCGCCCAAAGCCCAGGATGCCCAGCGTCTTGCCGTGTACGTCCCAGCCGAACAGGTCTTCGCCGATGTTGCGCTGCCAGCGGCCTTCGCGCACGAGGTTGGCAAGTTCGACCAGACGCCGGCTGCTCGCCATGATCAACGAAAAGATGGTGTCGGCCGTGGTCTCGGTCAGCACGCCCGGCGTGTGGCACAACATGATGCCGCGCGCCGCGAGTGACGGCAGATCGTAGTTGTCGACGCCGACCGAAATGCTGGAGATCACCTTGAGTCGCGGCGCGTTGTCCAGCAGGGCCGCGTCGATGCCATAGCTCGAGCCGATCAGGCCCTCAGCCTCCAGCAGGGCTGCGCGAAATGCTGGCAGTTGCTCGGGCAGCCGCGGGTTGGCCACCGTCACGTCGTGCACGGCGCTCAGGCGCGCTAGTTGGTCCGCCGGCAGTTCGCGAAAGACCAGAACCTTCTTTTTCATAATCCTGCTGCGTCCAGTTCGGCGCGTGTGGGCAGGCCTTCGCTGTCGCCGAGCACCTGCACGGCGCGCGCGCCGATCCAGGCGCCGCGCCGTACCGCTTGCGCCACGCTCAGGCCTTCGAGCAGCGCGCTGATGACGCCCACCGCGAAGCCGTCGCCGGCGCCCACGGTGTCCACCACCTTGGCCACCGGAAAGCCGCTCACATGAGCGCTGCCCTCGGCGTGGTCGTAGTAAGCACCCTCGCTGCCGAGCTTGACCACCACGAGTTTGGCACCGCGCTCGCGGTAAAAGCGTGCGATGCCTTCGGGGCTTTTCTCGCACGTCAGGAAGCGGCCTTCCTCGAGGCCCGGCAAGACCCAGTCGGCGCGCGTTGCCAGGTCGTTTATGGCGCTGCGCATCAGCTCCGGCGTGGCCCACAGGCTCGGGCGCAGATTCGGGTCGAAGGACACGCTGCGTCCGGCCGCGCGCATCAGGTCCATGGTCCTGGCGGCGGCTGGCAGGGTCGTGGCTGAGACGGCGGCAAAAACGCCGGTGGCGTGCAGATGGCGCGCGCTTACCAGCCAGGCTTCGTCGATGTCGGCCACGCCCATGTGGCTGGCTGCCGAGCCCTTGCGGTGGTACTCCACTGGCGGGTCGCTGCCATCGGTGACGCGGCCCTTGAACTGAAAACCTGTACTTTGACTGGCATCGCACACCACGTGCGAGCAGTCGATGCCTTCACCGGCCATGGCTGCCAGCAGGTAGCGGCCCATCGAGTCGGTGCCCAGGCGGCTGGCCCAGGCCACTTTCAGACCAAGGCGTGCCAGGCCGATGGCCACATTAGTCTCGGCGCCGGCCGTGCGTTTGTAGAAGGCCTGCGCCTGTTCCAGCGGGCCAGGGCGGTCCGCCACCAGCAGCATCATGGCTTCGCCAAAGGTGATCACGTCGAGCGTGTGCGTCATCAGCAAAATTCCTTGGTACTAGGCAGCCAGCGCGAGCGGGCGTGTGAGGCTCTCAGCCACGCTGCGCAAGCTGTCGATCTCGTGGCGTGTGGTGGCCAGCAAGTCGTCGCCGATCAGCGGGTACTCGATGGCCCATGGCACGTCCGTCGGCATCGTGCGCAGGATGGCGCGCCAGGGCGCGCTCGACTCGGCCAGCGGCACGGCGACCCAGCGCTGCGCCAGGCGCTGCACGCCCTTGCAATGCACGTAACGCACGTGTGTGGCCAGGGCGTGGGCCGCCTGTTGCGGGCATTCACCGGTCCAGTGCCAGTTGCCCATGTCGAAGGTCAGACCCAGGTCGAGGCCGTGCGCCGATGCGTCGCGGAAAAATTCCTGCAGCCTGGGCAGTGTGCCGGCGGCAGCGGTCTGGTCGTTCTCGATCACGAGTTCGACTCCGCCGGCCTGCAGCCGCTCGCGCAGCGTGCGCAGCGACGGGTGCGAAGCGGCGCCGAAGCCGCCGATGGCCATCTTGATGCGCGGCGCACCCAAGGTTTGCGCCGCGGCCTGCGCGCGTTCCAGCGCGTCGAGGTCAAGCCTAGCGTCGGCGCGCCAGAGGTAGTCAGCGCTGGAATAAACGAGGGTCTTTGCGGCGGCGCCCACGACCCTGCCAATGGCCGACAGTTCGCGTGGGGCATCGAGCAGCAGTTCGCTGCGCACTTCGACGCCGTCGGCACCGGCCGCCAGCGCAAGTTTAGCGAAGTACAGTTGTCCGTGACGCCGCACTTCTGCCGCACCGAAGGCGGAGAGCGATATCAGCAGCGGCGTGCGCGCATCAGTGCGCATGTTGCGAATTGAGAATCTGGCCGAGGAAGTTGCGCGTGGTCTCGTGCTTCGGGTTGCTGAAGAACTCCTGCGGCGGCGCTTCTTCGACGATGCGCCCGTCGGCCATGAAGATCACGCGGTCGGCCACGCTGCGGGCAAAGCCCATCTCGTGCGTGACGCACAGCATGGTCATGCCGTCTTCGGCCAGGCTGATCATGGTGTCGAGCACCTCCTTGACCATCTCGGGGTCGAGCGCCGAGGTCGGCTCGTCGAACAGCATGATCTTCGGTGTCATGCACAGCGCGCGCGCAATCGCCACGCGCTGCTGCTGGCCGCCCGAGAGCTGGCTCGGGTACTTGTGCGCCTGCTCGGGAATGCGCACGCGCGTGAGGTATTTCATCGCAATGGCCTCGGCCTCTTCCTGCTTGAGGCCGCGCGAGTGGATCGGCGCGAGCGTGCAGTTCTGCAGGATGGTCAGGTGCGGAAACAGGTTGAACTGCTGGAACACCATGCCCACTTCCTCGCGGACCGAGCCGACATTGCGTCCACCGGCGCTCAGATCGATGCCATTGACCACGATGCGGCCCTTCTGCACGGTCTCGAGGTGGTTGATGCAGCGGATCAGCGTCGACTTGCCCGAGCCCGACGGCCCGCAGACGACGATGCGCTCCCCGGCGCGCACGTTCAGGTTGATGTCAGTCAGCACCTGGAACTTGCCGAACCATTTGTCCACACCTTCGATGCGGATGATGGGCTCGATCCCGGCGGCTGACGGGGCGGGGGAGGGCATTGCGTCTGTCATGAAAACACCGTTGAGGTCAAAACGAGAGTGCTTATTGCATCTTGGGCAGGTCGGTTTCCAGCCACTTGCGGTACAGCTTGTTGAGTTCGCCGTTGGCGGTGTTGTGGTCCACGAAGGCGTCGATGGTCTTCTGCAATTCGGCCTGGCCCGGGCGCATCACGATGCCCATGACCTGCTGGCGCAGCAGGAACTTGTTCTCGTAGGTATTGGCCGGCGCGCGCTTTTCGATCTGCGCGGCCACGGTGGTCGAGCAGCCGATGGCGTCAACCTGACCCGACATCAGGGCCTGCATGGCCGAGGCGTCGTCGTCGAAGCGGCGGATCTCGGTGCCTTCGGGCGCGGCGGCGGTCAGTGCTACGTCCTGGGTGCTGGCGCGGGCCACGCCGACGCGCTTGCCCTTGAGGTCGGCAGCGGTCTTGATGGTGGCCTTCTTGTCACCGTAGAGCACGATGCTGGCGGCCGCGTAGGGCTTGGAGAACTGCACCTGCTTGGCGCGCTCAGGAGTGATCGCCAGCGAAGCCACCAGCACGTCGACCTTGTTGGTCAGCAGGAAGGGGATACGGTTCGGGCCGGTCACGGGCATTAGGTTGAGCTTGACGCCCAGGTCCTTGGCCAGCAGGCGTGCCACGTCGGCGTCGTAGCCGTCAGGCTGGTTGCTCGCGTTCATCGTGCCGTAGGGCGGGAAGTCGACCAGCATGCCGATCGTGATCTCGCCCTTTTTCTTGATCTCGGCCACGGTCTGGGCGGAGGCGAAGGGTGACCAGGCCGACAGGGTGGCGGCCAGGCCCAGTGCCAGCACGGTGCTGGTGAATACGCGGCGTTGCAAAGGTTTGAACATGTGAAGTCTCCGGGGTTGAAGAAAAACAGGGTGAGGAAATTTGATGGGATCAGCGTGCCTGCGCGGCCGCTTGTTTGCGTTCCATGTGCGCGGCCAGCAGCGAGAGCGGCCAGCACAGCACGAAATAAATGCCGGCCACGACGCTAAAGACGATCAGCGGCTGGAAGGTGGCGTTGTTGATGATCTGGCCTGAGCGCGTGACCTCCGCAAAACCGATGATGGCCGCCAGCGACGTGCCCTTGATGATCTGCACCATGTAGCCCACCGTCGGTGCCAGTGCGATTCGAGCGGCCTGCGGCAGGATCACGTAGCGCATGCGTGCCATGTAGGGCAGGTTGAGCGCCTGCGCAGCCTCCCATTGCCCGACCGGAATGGCCTGGATGCAGCCGCGCCAGATCTCACCGAGGAAGGCGCTGCTGTTGAGGATGAGCGCAATGCCCGCGGCCAGCCAGGGGTTGACTTCCATGCCCAGCACCGGCGCGCCGAAGAACACGAGGAAGAGTTGCAGCAGCAGCGGCGTGCCCTGAAAAATCTGGATGAAGCCGCTGCTGAGCGCGCGTGCCAGGGCATTGTCGGAGGTGCGCGACAGCGCAACGATCAGGCCACCGATGGCGCCACCGATGAAGGCGATCAGGGAGAGCGCCACGGTCCACTTGGCAGCCTCCAGGATGAACAGGAATTCGGAAAAGCCAAAGGTACGCATCAGCGACGGTCCGGGTAGTCGATCGCCACGCGGTAGATCAGGCGAAACAGCGCTGAAAACGACAGCGCCAGCGCCAGGTAGATCACCGCTACGACGATGTAGATCTCAAAACTGCGAAAGGTCTGCGATTGCAGGTTGGCCGCCACCGAGGTCAGGTCGTCGGCCGAAATCGCCGATACCACGGCCGAGCTCAGCATCAGCAGGATGAACTGGCTGGTCAGCGCCGGGTAGACCGTGCGCAGCGCAGGCTTGATGATCACGTACTGGAAGATCTTGTGGCGCTTGAGGTTGAGTGCCAGCGCGGCTTCGATCTGGCCCTTGGGGATGGATTCGATGCCGGCGCGGATGATCTCGGTGGCGTAGGCGCCCAGGTTCACCACCATCGCGGTCAGCGCTGCGGTATGGGCTGACCAGCGCAGGCCCAGGGCCGGCAGCGCAAAAAAGAAGAAGAACAACTGCACCAGGAACGGCGTGTTGCGGATCAGCTCGATGTAGGCGTTGATGACCCAGCGCAGCGGCCGTGGCCCGCCGGTCTTGCCCCAGGCGCACAGGACGGCCACCAGCAGACCGATCAGCATGGCCAGCATCGAGAGTTCGATGGTGCTGAGCGTGCCCTTGACCAGCAACGGCCAGGCGGCAAAGACATCACCGAATTGGAACGTGTAGTTCATGAAGCGCTGAAATTCAGATCGAAAGGTGGGTATTACTGAAACCGGTTTCAGTGAATTATAGGAGTGACTACCCAGGTCTTGTCATCATGGAAAACCCTAATAGGCATCAGATTCTTGCCGGTTGCGAGGAGCCGCGCGCTATCAGGGTGCCGCCCAGCAGGATCTGGCGCGGTGGCAGTTCAAGACCCTTGAGTCGCTCGATCAGACAGAGCGCCGCGATGCGGCCGAGCTCGTCCGTGGGCTGCGCAATCGTGCTCAGGCCGGGTCCGACAAAGGGCGCCCATTCTGTGTCATCGAAGCCCACCAGGCCGACATCGCGGCCCAGGCGCCAGCCCAGCCGCGCCAGCGATGCCACCACCCGCAGCGTGACCACGGCGTTGCTGCTGAGCACGCCGGGCAGGCCGTCCACCGCGCGCGCTCGCAGCGCGCGCAGCGCTTGGTCGAGCCCCGCCTCGTCATCCGGCGCGCTCTCGAAGGTCTTGCCACGCAGTCCCGCCTTGGCCGCTGCCGGCTCCCCAATGTACGCGCGAAAGGCGGCTGCGCGCTCTTCGCGCGAGCTCACGCTCTTGATCGGCTCCGAGACAAACAGCAGTTCACGGTATCCGCTGTCCTGCAGGTGGCGTGCGCCCAGGCGCGCGGCGCCGGCGTTGTCCAGCGAGACGAAGTCGGCCTGCATGTCCTGGTGGCGCCGGTCCACCAGCACCACCGGCTTGCCATGGCGCGCGGCGTCAGCCGAGGCGCCGCCGTCGTGGCCCAGTGTGTTGAGGATGAAGCCTTCAACCTGGTAGGCGCTCAGGGCAATGATCGCTTCGCGCTCGCGCGCCCCGTCGTTGCCGAGGTTGAACAGCATCAAGAGGTAGCCTGCTTCCTGGCAGGCTTTTTCGGCGCCGCGCAGCACGGCCACGGAGAAGGGGTTGGTGACGTCGGCCACCACCAGGCCGATCAGGCGCGAGCGGCCGCGCTTGAGCGCCTGCGCCATCGGGCTCGGGCTGTAGGCCAGCGCGGCAACGGCCACTTCGACGCGCGTGGCGATGTCCTTGGTCAGCAGTTTGTCGCGGTGGTTGAGAAAGCGCGATACGGTGGCCTTGGAGACGCCCGCTTCGCGCGCAACGTCGGCAATGGTGGCGCGCCCGACGGTCACGGGGACAGTAGTGGCGCTCTTGAGTTTCTTGCTTGGCATCTGAAATGGGGCTTCGACCGGACCTCCGGCTGAAACCAGTTTCAGGCTATGTTAGCTTAACTTCGGGCTCGAAGATAGGGGAAGAACTCGTGGTCGACGATCAGTATGTGGCGGGCCACCACATCGTGCGCCAGGTATTCGAACATTTCGCCGATCGACAGGGTGCCGGCGCGAAATTGGCTCGCCAGGGCGTTGGCTTTCTCGACCAGGGCCTGGTGCAGGCTCGCATGCCCGCAGCGCCCGGGAAACCGGCCTTGCTGATGATGGCTTCTTCCTCCCGGAAATGCTGCACCACGTCGGCGATAAAGGCCTCGACCAGTGCGGCCACGTCCTCCTTGTGCTGTTCTTCGATCATGGCGCCCAGCAGCTTGTTGACGTCACCGAACAGCGCGCGGTGCTGCGTGTCGATGACCGGGTTGCCGCTCTCGAACGCCGTGCGCCAGACCAGTTGCACGAGTTTGGTCGAAACGGGCACGCTCGGCGCGGCTGCGCCGGACGCGTCAGGCGCCACCTGCACCTGGTTTCGGCCCTCGTGCTTGGCTCGGTACAGCGCCGTGTCGGCTGCGTGCAGCAGGCTCTCGGGGTCGCTCGCGCCGCCGCTGGTCAGAGCGGCCAGCGCGGCCACGCCAATGCTGACGGTGACCCGCCCGGAAGGTGAGCGCACATGGTGCAGCCCCAGCGCCTCGATCGACTGGCGCAAGCCCTCGGCCACGCGCCGCGCGGCGTTCGCGTCGGCGTCCGGCAGGATCAGCACGAACTCTTCGCCACCGTAGCGCGCCGCCAGGTCGCCCGCGCGCTGCGCTGCGCCGGCAATCGCCAGCGCCACGTGCTTCAAGCAGTCGTCGCCGGCCTGATGTCCGTAATGGTCGTTGTAGTCCTTGAACTGGTCGATGTCGATCATGGCCAGCCCCAGCGCGTGTCCGGAGCGCTGGGCGCGCGCGGTCTCCACCGCCAGCACTTCATTCAAGCGGCGTCGATTGGCCAGGCCGGTCAACTCATCGCTCGTTGCCAGGACCTGGTTCAATTGGTCCGATCGCTCCTTGGACATCAAAACAAAGCCAAAGGACAGCAGCAGTAGCGCCACCAGGGCGCCCAGAAAGGTCGTGGTCTGGATCAGGTTGGAATCTTTGAGCGATAACATGGCGGAGGTGGAGCCGCTGGCAGCGCCGAAGACCCGCACCATCAGCATCGCGGTCATCACGAGGACCCCGCCGTCCAGGAAGTACTTGCCGCGCCCGGCCGTTTGATGCCGCTTGCCCCACATGAAATGCAGGATTAAAAGGCATTGCGCCACGAAGACCGTGCTGCCGATGATGATGCGCAGGTTCAATTGCTCCAGCAGTGCCGCAAAACTGACAAAGACCAGGACCGCCGGAAACCAGATGAGCCAGCGCGACGGCTTGCAGCGGTAGAACACATACAGGCCCTCGGTGAAGCTGGCCAAGGCGCATGAGATCAGCGAATTGGCGATCACGATGGACGCAAAATCTGCCGTCTGCCCGCGCTGACTAAAAAGGATGTAGCCCACCGTATGCAGCATCAATCCGACGGACCAATACGGCATGCCGTCGCGCTGGCTTCGATCGGCAACCACGCCGACCGACAGCGACAACACCGCTCCCACCAGGATAATCGCCAGAAACATGGTGGGGACGTGTGCGGTCATGCAAATATTTTGTCACATTCATGCCACTGGCAGGCAAGGGATTTGAAAACGCTCCTCAGATCGACTACTATGCAGTCTGTGCGGGAATTTCCATTTTTTCCGCCGCACTGTTAAACTGGTGTCACCCTCGGGTTGTCGTCTACTGTCACATTAAGGAGTTCCCCATGAAGAAATTCGCCGCTCTCGCCGCTCTGGCCCTCTGCGCCGCCGCCTCGTTTGCCCAAACCGCTCCCCCTCCCCCACCGGCAGGCGCTGGCGCAGTTGGTGCTGGTGGCGCTGGTGCAGGCACCGCTACTGCGGCTGCCACCATTGGTGGTCTTGCTATCGCTCCGGCCGCCATCGGCCTGGTCGTCGCTGTGGCCGCTGTCTCGGTTGCCAACACGAGCAACACCGGCACCACGGGTACGCATTAATTCGTTACCCACCCATGAAAGAGCGCCTTCGGGCGCTTTTCTTTTGCTGAAACCATTCCTTCGCCTCCTCTGCCGTTGCGCTTTGACGGCCGCCAGCTGCACTCTGCTGTGGAGTTGTGCTGCGGGCAACGCCCCCTTGTCTGACGCCTTGTCAGCCTTGACGGCGCAAGTCTTTGCCAGCGGCGATGCATCCGTGCAGAGCGCCAGGCTTGACTCGAACTACCGCTACCTTCGGGTCGACGTCGACGGCCACCCCTCAGCGCTGCTGGTGCTGGGCTATGTCGACCCCCACCCGCAAGGCGACATCGAGGTCTGGTACTCGGGAACAGGCGAAGTGATCCGGATCCAGAACGGCCGCATCGTCGCCACCAGCGGCCTGTCTCTTGACTGGCGCGCCGTGCGCTTTCCCAGCACGCCTCCGGCCTGGACCGCGGTGCCGCCCCAAGGCGTTTTCTACCAGCGTTCGCGCGACGAAATGCCCGAGCACCGCTACGCCATCACCGACTCCGTCCTGACCACGCCCGCGCCGCTCGGACCAACATTTTCCACGGCAGGCACCCTGGCGCTTGCGCAGTCACCGACCGTGCGCTGGTTCCGCGATGACATTCTCAATAGCAGCGCCGCGCCGCTGCCGCCGGCCTGGTTTGCCTGGGACACTTACCGCGGGCAGCCGACTGTCGTGTATTCGAGACAATGCTTGTCAGCGACCTTCTGCCTTCAGCTGCTGCGCTGGCCGCTTCAGGAAGGTGCTCTGTGAAGTTTCAGCGCACCCATATCGCGCGCCTGGTCGCCCTGTGCATTCTGTGCTGCACCGGCTGCTCCGTTGCCGCCAACGCGCAGCAAGGCCTGATTCAAACGCCCATCATCCCGGGCGAGCGCCTGAGCGACTGGCTGCTCCGCAGCGCCGGCCCCAACGCCGACACGACCGCCCTGCAGTGGCAGGTGCAGGCCGAGCAGACGCCCCAAGCCCAGTTGCGCCAGGCCGTGCTCGTGGCGCTGGAGAACAACGCCAGCATTCGCCTGAGTGTCGATGCGCGCAATCATCTGATCGACTGGCTGCGCGCGCTTCCCCTCACCGGGCGCCTCACCGTGGCAATTGCCGATCCGCGCTGGCTGCAGGCCGCGCCCCGCCAGGACCCGATCCTGCAGGACGGCCAAAGTGTGGTGCTGCCGCCGCGTCCCATGAGCGTGACCGTGGTGACTGAGGCGGGCCAGCCCTGCAGCGCCACCCATCGCTCAGGGGCCTTGGTTCAGGATTACCTGCTCGCCTGCCTGGGTGCTCCAGGCGCTGCCCAGGCGGACTGGGCCTGGGTCGCCCAGCCCGATGGCCGCACCACCCGTTACGGTGTGGCGCCGTGGAATTTGCAGGCCCAGGCCGAACCCGGCCCTGGCGCCTGGATCTGGGCGCCGGGCCGTGACGCAGCCATCCCGCACAGCGTCTCGGACAACCTCTCTCGTTTCCTGGCCACCCAGTTGCCCCTCGAATTTGGCCCGTCGTCACCCGCAAGCCCGGTTGTTAGCGCACTGCCGCCAGAGAAGGGTCGCCCCCGCTCCGAGCAACTGAGCGCCAGCGACTGGGGCGAGATCGGCTTGTTGCAGACACCCACCGCGCGCATGGCCCCCAGTGGCGACGTGCGCCTGCACATGAGCCACGTCTCTCCCTACACGCGCGGCACCGTGATGTTCCAGCGCCTGGACTGGCTCGAGGCCGGCTTCCGCTACACCGATGTTGCCAACCGCCTCTACGGCCCCGATATCGCCGGCAATCAGTCCTACAAGGACAAGTCGCTTGACCTCAAACTGCGCCTCTGGGAAGAAAGCGCCTTTGCGCCGCAGGTCGCGCTCGGTCTGCGTGACTTCGGTGGTACCGGACTCTTCTCGTCTGAGTACCTGGTGGCCAACAAGCGCTGGGGCAACTGGGACGCCAGCCTCGGTCTGGGCTGGGGTTATCTCGGCGCGCGCGGCAATATCAGGAACCCTTTGTCGATCCTCGGCGAGGACTACAAGACCCGCGCGGCGCCCGATGTCGGTCAGGGCGGCGTGGTCAACCCCAACGCCATGTTCCATGGGCCCACCGCGCTCTTTGGCGGCGTGCAGTGGCACGCGCCATCCGACCCCTGGATCTTCAAGATGGAACTCGACGGTAACGACTACCAGCACGAGCCCCAGGGCAACAACCAGGTCGTGCGCAGCCCGTTCAACTTTGGCGCCGTTTACCGCTACTCGCCCTATGTCGATTTCAGCTTGGGGCTGGAGCGGGGCAACAGCTTGATGTTGGGTTTTACCCTGCACGGCGGACTGAACGAATTGCATACGCCCAAGTCCTTGGACCCGGTTTTGCCAGCGGTGAAGAGCACGGCCCCGGTCCAGTTGCCGCCTGATGGCTGGGAGAGCACGGCAAAAACCGTCGAGCGTTTCACGGGCTGGTCGGTGCGCAGCGTCTCGAGCCAGGCCAGCACCACCACGCTGGTGGCCGAGACGGGCGGTGCTGTGCACCTGCAGGAGCGCATTGACCGCGCCGTGACTGTTATGCACCGGGACGCGCCGGCATCTTCGACGCGCTTCGTGCTGCAGTTGCAGGAGCGCGGACTGCCGATGTCGCGCGTCGAGATTGATCGCGCTGAGTGGGTCGCCCAGCATACGGTACCCACACCGCCGGCCTTGCGTTTGGCGGCGCAGCAGGTGTCCCCTGGCCAGAAGACCGCGCCAATGGCAATGCCGACAGAGGACAGCAAGTCCCAGTCCTGGAGTGGCAAGACGCCGGGTTTCAGCGCTGAATGGGGCCCGAGCTACAACCAGACCCTCGGTGGTCCGGACGCCTTCTTCCTCTACCAACTAGGCGTGCAGAGCAAGCTCGAGCACCGCTTTACCGACAGCACCTGGCTGACCGGTGATTTCGATTTGCGCGTGATCGACAACTACGACAAATTCAAGTACGACGCGCCCAGTGACTTACCACGCGTGCGCACTTATGCGCGTGAATATGTGACCACCTCACGGTTCACAATGCCGCTCTTACAACTCACCCACGTCGAGGATTTGGGTGGCGGCCACTACGTCAGCGCCTATGGCGGCATGCTCGAGTCGATGTACGGCGGCGTTGGTGCGGAGTGGTTGTATCACCCGTGGCAGAGCCGTCTCTCCTTTGGCGTCGACGTCAACCATGTGCGCCAGCGCGACTTCCGCCAGAACCTTGCTTTCCGCGACTACGGCATCAACACCGGCCACGCCACCGTGTATTGGGATACCGGCTGGAGAGACCTGCAGGTCAAGCTCAGCGCCGGGCGCTATCTGGCAGGAGACGTTGGTGCCACGCTTGACGTCAGAAGGGTGTTCACCAACGGTGTGGCAGCCGGTGCCTGGGCCACCAAGACCGATGTCTCGGCCCAGCAGTTCGGCGAGGGCAGCTTCGACAAGGGTTTATATGTCACGATTCCGTTCGACGTGTTGCTACCGAAGTCCACTGTGGGCAGCGGCAACATCATCTGGAACCCGCTCACGCGAGACGGCGGTGCGCGCCTGAGCCGGCGCTTCACGCTCGACGACCTGACGCGCCAGCGCGACTACCGGGCCCTGTCCTGGCGCTCGAATGCGCCGGTTGGCGTGAGCTCGGCGGAGGACACGACGTATGTGCTGCGCGAGCCGGGAGCGAATATCTTCTCGAACCTCGGTGGTACGACCGCGACGCTGGGCCGACAGATCGGTGCGATCCCGACCAGCACCTGGTTCTGGGCCGGTGGCGCCATTCTGGTGTCAAGCCTGCTAGACAAACCCGCTGATCGATGGGCCGTGAATCATCAGACCGGTAATGCCGACCGGTTGGGCACGGCAACGAACGCCCTGCCGGGGGTGCTTGCGCTGGGCACTGGCCTGCTTTATGTAAGCGGCCAGGGCGCCAGTAGCACTGCTGAGACGGCATTGAAAGCCGCGGGCTACACCTACGCGGCCAATCTGGTCACGCGTTACGCGGTGGGCCGCGCACGTCCGATCGACGAGATGGGCAACGCCAGCTTCAATGGGTTCAACAGTACGGCCACCCAGTCCGGATTTCCATCGAATCACGTCGCGGTGACCTTTGCGCTGATCACGCCCTTTGCCCAGGACGGCAACAAGCCGTGGTTGTATGGACTGGCCGCAGCTTCGGCCTACGGTCGCGTGCAAAAGCGCGACCATTGGGTGTCCGACACGGTCGCAGGGGCTTTCATGGGCTACGCTATCGGATCGCTCCTGGGTGAGCAGCAGCACCGCAAGGAAGACGGCATGCGCCTGAGCGTGACGCCGCAGGCGGTCAGCGCGACTTGGGCGTTCAAGTGACGGCTGTTAAGGGACGGCTGTTAAGGGACGGGAAGGCCGTCTCATTTCGTCGCCTTTTTCTTGTCAATAGTACAATGAAGCGAGCAACGGGGGGAATCCGGAAAAGCCGAATCGCCCGGGCTCAAGAGAATTGGATTGAACAGGCAGGTGAAATATGTCGACCTCGGCGGTTTGACACTTCACCAAACCCTTGATAATTCGGCCTATCGCATACCATCGTTCGAACCCAAATCTCATGCTGAAAACACTTTCAAATTCTTATTGTTTGCGGGCCTTGTTGGCCGCTACTGCGCTGTCGTTCGGGGCCCTCGCGCAGGCACAGACGACCGTGTCGGGCTTTGGCGGCGGGGCAGGTGCTGCAACGACCACCACGACAGGCACAGCGACAGGCACAACTGCCGCTGCAACAGACGCCGCGGTCGCTGCACCGGCAGCAGCGGCGGCCGCCAGGGCCAGCGCTTTGCAACTGTCCTTGCAGCCGCAAACTCCGGCGCCAGACGCAGCCAAATCCGCCACCGACACTAACGCAGCAGATGTGGCGCGTGCCCGTCCGTCAGTGCGCGCTTCCGGGCCGAACCAGTTTCAGGCGTTTGTACAGGAGGCCACCGGTCGACTGCTGCCAATGTATGGTCGTGACCTGTTCGACACGCCGCAAGCCTACGCGGCCGACAGCGCCTTGCCGGCGCCGGCTGATTACCTGCTTGGTGCAGGCGACGAAGTGCGCCTGCAGGTCTGGGGACCGTTGGACTTCACCACGAGCCTCGTGATCGATCGCAACGGCCAGGTCAACATCCCCAAGGTTGGTGTCGTTACGCTGGCCGGCGTGGCGGTCCGCGATTTGGAGAAGACCCTGCAGAGCCATCTTGGCAAGGTTTTTACCAACTTCAGCGCCAACGCAAGCCTTGGACGTCTGCGCGGCATCCAGGTCTATGTGGTGGGCCAGGCAAGGCAACCCGGCACCTTTCAGATGTCGAGTCTGAGCACTTTGGTCAATGCGCTCTTTGCAAGCGGTGGGCCGAGCGCCAATGGTTCCATGCGCAACGTCGAACTCAAGCGCGGTGGCAAGACCATCAGCACGATTGACCTCTATGACTTCATCGCCCGCGGTGACAAGAGCCGCGACCTGCCCCTGATGTCAGGAGACATCATCGTGATTCCGCCGGTTGGTCCGCGCGTCGCGGTCACTGGTGCCTTTGATCAGGCCGCCATTTACGAATTGAAAGCCGGCGGCAGCAGCGTGGCTGACATCCTCGCGCTCGGTGGTGGTGTGCCGTCGCTGGCCACCACGCAAAAGGCTTTGCTGGAACGCATCACCGCAGGCAGCAATCCACCGCGCCAGGTGCAGGAAATCGTGCTTGATGCGCAAGGCCTCGGTCAGCCATTGAAGGATGGTGACGTGCTAACCCTGCTTGGCATCAGTCCGGCTTTTGCCAATGCGGTCACGCTGCAGGGCGTGGTGGCAGCGCCGCTGCGCTACCGCTGGTTCGAGGGCATGAAGATTCTCGATCTGATCCCGGAGCGCGATGCGCTCATCACCGGCGACTATTACAAGCGCAAGAACCTGCTGGTTCAAAACGCAGACGCATCCAAGGTCGCGGGGGCTAACGTTGCCAACCGCATTCGCAGCCTTGGAGACCAGATCAATTGGGACTACGCGGTCATTGAGCGCATGGACCGAACCAAACTCAGCAGCCAACTGATCCCGTTCAACCTCGGCAAGGCCGTGCTGCAGCGCGACCCTGCGCACAACCTTTTATTGCAGTCCGGTGATGTGGTCACGATCCTGAGCCAGAACGACCTGCGGTTGCCGCAGGACCGCCAAAACCGCCTGGTGCGGGTCGAGGGCGAAGTTGCCGCCCCCGGCGTCTACCAGACCAGTCCGGGCGAGACACTGCCGCAACTGATTAGGCGCATCGGAGGCCTGACCCCCCTGGCCTACGTGTTTGGCACCGAGCTCGACCGTGAATCAGTGCGGCAGCGCCAGCAGGAAAACCTGGACACGCTGATTCGTCGGCTGGAGGCGCAAGCCCAAGCGCAGGCCAGCGCTGCAACCAGCAACCTAAGCGGCGAACGCGCGGCCCAGGCAGCGACTTTGCAACAGCAGATCAAGAGCCAGATCGAGCGTCTCAAGACCCTGAAAAGCAATGGCCGTGTGGCTTTGGAACTCGATCCCAATGGTCAAACCCTGGCCACCCTGCCGGCCCTGCCGCTAGAAGATGGGGACCGCATCTTGATCCCATCGGTGCCCGGCTTTGTCTCGGCCTTTGGCTCGATCAATAACGAAAACGTCTTTATCCACAAGCCCGGCAAGACGGTGGCCGACGTCATCAAGTCCGCGGGCCTGACTGAAGATGCCGAGCCGGACCAGGCCTTTGTACTACGGGCTGACGGTAGCATTATTTCGAAGCACGATAGCGGTGGACTTTTTGGCGGCAGCTTCGAGTCCATACAGGTCTTGCCGGGTGACACGGTTGTGGTGCCGGCGCAGCTTGACCGCGAGAGCCGATACAACTTTGTCGTGCGCGCACTAAAGGATTGGACGCAGATCCTCTCCAACTTGGGCATCGGCGTCGCTGCCATCAACTCCATCACCAAGTAAGCAAGTCATGACCGAACCGACCGCACAGGCCTTGGCTAAAGACGTTGAAGACGACGACATCAGTCTGCTTTATGTTCTGCAGGTGGTGGCAGACAACCTGCGTCTCCTTCTACTAGGTCCGCTGGCCGCTGGCCTACTGGCGCTGGCCATCAGCTTTGCCATCCCGCCTACTTTCACAGCCACTACCAAGTTCATGCCACCTCAGCAACAGCAGGGCGCTGCAGCCGCCATGCTGGCTGGCCTAGGCGCGCTAGGTGGTTTGGCCAGTGCAGCTGGCGGCATCAAGAATCCGGCCGACCAGTACGTAGCTTTTCTGAAAAGCCGCAGTGTTCAAGATGCGCTGGTTGACCGCTTCAAACTACTTGACCGGTATGAGACCAAGTTCCGTGAGGACGCTCGTAAGGTATTAGACGGTAATGTCCAAATCGCCAGCGGCAAAGAGGGTCTGATAACTATCGACGCCAGTGACAAGGATTCAACATTTGCTGCGCAATTAGCTAACGCAAACGTAGAAGAATTGGGCAAGCTGTTAAATCGTTTAGCTGTCACTGAAGCCCAGCAACGCCGCCTGTTTTTCGAAAAGCAGTTGCTTAATGCCAAAGATAATCTGGCCAAGGCTGAACAGGCCCTCAAGGCCAGTGGCGTCAACAGTAGCGCCCTCAAAGCCAGTCCTGTTGCGGCCGTAGAAGGCCTTGCTAAACTCAAGGCAGGCATCACCGCGCAGGAAATCAAGTTGGCCAGTATGCGGGGTTACTTGACTGAGGCTGCGCCAGATTTCAAGCAAGCGCAAACTGAGTTGGTGGCGATGCGCGGCCAGATGGCGCGGGCTGAAAGAGAGGAGCCCGCTTCCACGGGTGTCAACAGTGGCGATAGTGACTACATCGCCAAATTTAGAGACTTTAAATACCACGAAACACTGCTTGAGCTTTTTGCCAAACAATACGAAATGGCCCGAGTCGATGAAAGCCGCGAAGGTGCTGTGATTCAGGTGCTTGACGTTGCCCAGCCGCCCGAGCGCAAGAGCAAGCCGAAGAAGGCGCAGATTGCGATGATCACCACCTTGGCCACTGGCTTTGCGCTGTTGCTGTTTGTCCTTATCCGGCAGGCACTGCGGTCAGCCACCAAGGATGACGCAGTTGCAGCCAGGTTTGCCGGCTTGCGTGCGTCATTCAAGAAGGCCTTGGGCCGCGCTTGACATCTGAATAAAAAAGACTAGAGTAAAGATGAGTTCAGGAAGGATACTGTGTTCCTAAATGCGCTTGTCATCATAGTCACGGTGCTTGCCACCGTGGGGTTGGTCGCGACTAAGAAATTGCACGGGCGCTTAAGTCTGGACCATGGCGTTGGCGTGCAAAACCATCACAAGGAACCGACGCCGCGAATTGGTGGCGTGGCCATCGCGCTGGGTCTGGCAAGTGCGTGGCTGTTGGCTGCGCCTGACGTGCGCGCTGTCCTCGGCCCTATGCTGCTTGCGGGAATACCAGCCTTTCTTTTTGGGCTGCTGGAAGACCTGACCAAGCGGGTGGGCGTGTTGTCACGCTTGCTGGCCACCATGGCCAGCGGTGCGCTGGGCTGGTACTTGACCGGCATTGCGATGCGAAACACCGGTCTGCCGCCCTTGGACTTGCTGCTCGGATTCACCCCGATCGCGGTGCTGTTTACAAGCTTTGCGGTAGGGGGGGTGGCCAATGCGCTTAACATCATTGACGGTTTCAACGGCTTGGCAGCGGGTGCGATTGTGATCATGCTCGGCGCGCTGGGCTTGATTGCGACGGGCGTGGGAGACATCACCTTGGCGAGCGTGTGTTTCCTGCTGGCTTGTTGTGCCCTTGGTTTTTGCTTTGTGAACTGGCCTTTGGGCCCAATCTTTTTGGGTGATGGGGGCGCTTATTTGTTGGGCTTTTGTCTGGCTTGGCTGGCAGTGCTGCTGCCCATGCGCAACTCTCAGATCAACGCTTGGGCCTCGCTGCTGGTTTGTGCTTACCCGGTGTTGGAAGTGGTCTTTTCAGTGCAGCGAAGGCGTCATCGAGTCGGTCACCATCCGGGTGAGCCTGACAAATGCCACTTGCACCACTTCATTCACCGCCGTGTTATCTGCAAGCTTTTCCCGCAAATGCGTCGGCGTCTCCAAAACGGCATGACAAGTCCACTGGGGTGGCTGTGCGCGGCACTGCCAGCAGCCTGGGGTGTTGTTTTCGCTGAGAGCACAGTGTTGCTGGCAATCGGTTTTGGCTTGGCGATTTTTAGCTACATGGCCGTCTATGCGCGGCTGACGCAGTTTCGCTGGTGTTTCAGTGCCCGAACTCTACATGTAGGAGCCGTCGCATCACAGGGCCCTGCACAGCGCCCTTTGTAAATGCGATGGCACTTTATTCGTCTACGCTAAAATCCGTTCTAAATTCGAACAATATTGAGTCCTCGGCCAAATGCTCATGAATCATTTGGACACATATTGGTTGAGGCAGTAATCCGGAATGGAACTTCTACGCGGCACCTGCACACATGCAACAGTGGTAACTACATGAGGCCTCGCCGCAGCATGATCAACGAAGACACTAATTTCTGGACGCTGAAACTGCTCCAGGAAAGACCTGACATTACCCAACGCGCCTTGGCCAAAGAAATTGGCATGAGTTTGAGTGGGATCAACTACTGTATCGGTGCATTGGTCGAAAAGGGCTGGCTGAAAATAGGCAATTTCAGCAAGAACCCTGACAAACTGAGTTACACCTATCTGCTCACCCCCACCGGCGTTGCTGAAAAGGCTGCCCTGACCAGACGGTTTTTGCAGCGCAAGTTGGCTGAATATGAAGATCTGCGGGAGGAAATTGAAGCAATGCAGTTTGAGGCTGACCAGTCGTTGCAATCCGCAGCAGCGAAATCCAATTTATGAACAAGACTTCCAAAATCTATGTGGCGGGTCACCGCGGCATGGTCGGCGCGGCAATCGTGCGCCAACTGTTGCAAAGCGGCGTCCGTTCTGAATGCCTAGTGCTTAAAACCCATGCCGGGCTCGACCTCACCAACCAGTCCGCCGTTCAAGCCCTCTTTGCTTCTGAAAGGCCGACTCAGGTTTATTTGGCTGCTGCCAAAGTGGGCGGTATTCATGCAAACAACACTTACCCAGCAGACTTCATCTACCAAAACCTGATGATCCAGGCCAATGTGATTGATGCGGCTTTTCAGAATGGCGTGCAAAGACTTCTGTTTCTAGGATCTAGGGACACTCTGAAAAACCCTGACATCCAATGAGATGCCGGGACGTTAAACGGATATGAAACAAATCAGCCTTGCCACCACCGGATTTGAGCTTGTCACCAAGCGCACCCGTAAACGCGTGTTC
>TBL_comb47_HYPODRAFT_10000118_pt1 | contig 98124 bp, 83 predicted proteins | sample TroBogypolimnion_40_FD_10682 | JGI IMG/M metagenome (IMG submission 10682) | reverse complement strand
AATCCGGGTGTAAAGGTCATTCCGATTGATGTCAACAACAATGGAAAGATTGATCCTGAAGAAGACTTTTACGGAACACTCGATCAACTGGTCAATGCCATTGCTTTGGGTAAATATCCTTCACCACCGGCACGCGACCTGTATTTTGTAACTTCAGGCAAACCAGTCAAAAAGGAATTGGTTGAATTTATCAGATGGTCGCTCACCGATGGTCAGAAGTATGTTTTTGAAAGCGGATACATTAATCTTCCGAAAGAGAAACTTGATGCAGGACTGGCGAAGGTGAAATAATATCAGGAAAGAGGAAAGAGGAAAGAGGAAAATGAAAAAGGGAAATAGAAAAGATGCTATTAAGTTTTTTCTCAGGAAACCTTATGTTATATTTTTTAACCTTAGTAGCAATGATCAACCCATTAACCCACAACCTTATTAACCTTATTTAGATTGAGGAATGAGAAATGATGGAAGTGGGAATTAGACCTGACAGTGTGAAAACGCTTGTCAGGTTTAGGTCTTTAAAGAAGTGACCAATCTAATTCAGGATTTATGGATAAAATACAATACAACAAATACCGCCAAATAAAAGAGTTAGTCTTCAGAAATTCAATGTTATTCATGACAGTGATTTCCTTATCATTCGCTGTGGTCATTGGAATAAGCCTGTATTACAAATCAGTCCCGATATTGGATCAGCATTCCTTATGGGACCTTTTGACAGGGGAAAACTGGAAACCCTTAAAGGGCGAATTTGGCTTCTTTCCTTTCATTATGGGCACTTTATGGGTGACAGGCATTGCTATTATCATTTCGTTGCCGCTTTGCCTTCTTTCGGCCATATACCTATCGGAATATGCTCATCCTTATCTCAAGAAGATCGTTTTCCCGATGATCGATGTGCTTGCCGGAATTCCTCCTGTCGTTTATGGTGTTTGGGGCATTCTGGTCGTAGTACCTTTTATCTCGACCACTCTGGCTCCTCATTTTGTGGAGTTCTCAACCGGGTATAGTGTATTGGCCGGTGGAATTGTATTGGCTATCATGATTATCCCTTTGATGATATCTGTGTTCGTTGAGATCTTTGCTGCTCTTCCCGGTGGATTGCGTGAAGCTTCACTTTCACTCGGGGCTACAAACTGGCAAACCATCAAAAAGGTCGTCCTTCGTAAATCATTCCCCGGTCTTGCAGCTGCTGTTGTACTGGCTATTTCGCGTGCCTTTGGCGAAACCATAGCGGTATTGATGGTCTGCGGAAATGTATCCATATCACCAAAGTCGGTCTTTGATCCTGCCTATCCGTTGCCTGCCCTGCTTGCCAACAACTATGGAGAAATGATGTCGATTCCGATGTATGATGCGGCTCTTATGCTATCTGCCTTACTCTTATTTGTTATTATCCTGGCTTTTAATGCCATATCACGATTGGTTTTAATCCGTATTGAAAAGAACTTTGCCCTATGAAACATGTCAGAATAAAACGGTTGGAAGAGAGGATATTCAAAACACTGATGATGGCAGCCACGCTCATCATCATGATTTCTCTTTTCATGATTATTGTGGCCGTGGTCAAGAGAGGGCTTCCTGCCATGAGCTGGGACATGGTATCGAAAATACCCGGAGGTGGGTTTTACATTGGTAAAGAGGGAGGACTGCTTAACGCGATAGTTGGGTCATTGTACATTGTGATCGGATCTATATTCCTTGGACTGTTGTTTAGTTTGCCGATAGTCTTGTATATCAATCTTTACCTTCCCGAGAAATCAAGGTTGGCCCAGTTTACCCGCCTATCTTTCGATGTACTGTTCGGAATTCCGTCCATTGTTTACGGAGCCTTTGGATTTACACTGATGGTTTATCTAGGACTACGGTCATCCCTACTGGCAGGTATTCTTACGGTCACAATACTGATTATACCCATACTGATCCGTTCCATTGATGAAGTCATGAGACGGGTGCCAAAAGAAATGAAAGATGCAGCCCTTTCCCTGGGGGCAACTCGTTCCGAGATGATCAGGGTAATATTGCGGCAGGTAGTCCCCGGAATTATTACTGCCGTCCTTCTTTCAGTAGGCCGTGGTATCGGTGATGCCGCCTCGGTATTATTTACTGCTGGATATACCGACAGTATTCCAACCTCGCTTGGACAACCTGTGGCAACCTTGCCTTTGGCTATCTTTTTCCAGCTCAGCAGCCCTATTGCCGAAGTTCAGGACAGAGCCTATGCCGCCGCTCTGATACTGACCTTTATTGTTTTAATCCTGAGCCTTTCAGGACGTTATTATAGTCGTAAATTTTCAAAAAACAAGATATGATGCAGAACTTACTACGGATAGATAAGTACTTCGATTTACCCTTCGATAAGTTACAGGTAAGGAAAGATCACGTGAATACAGTTGCTATGGATCAGATCTTCAAAGCCCATCCGCCACATATCAGTGTTCGTAACCTGAATGTTTACCTTTCGAAAAATCATATTCTGAAAGATGTCAGCCTGGATATCCCTGATAAGGCCATTACCTGTATTATAGGCCCTTCAGGATGCGGCAAAACCACTTTGCTGAAGACCTTTAACCGTTTGCTTCAGAACTCGATTGATGTAAGGATTGAAGGCGATGTACTGGTTGATGGTGAAAATATTCACGGGAAGGATGTGGTGGTTGAAAATATCCGTAAGAAAATGGGACTGCTTTCGCAAAGACCGTGTCCGCTGCCGATGTCGATATTCGACAACATTGCCTATGGGCCGAGAATTCATGGAATACGGCGGATGAAAACGCTAAAGCTCATGGTTGAAAAATACCTTACAGAAGCAGGTTTGTGGGACGAAGTCAAGGACCGGTTAAAATCCCCGGCTACAAGTCTGTCTATCGGACAACAGCAAAGGCTTTGTTTGGCCCGTGGATTGGCCGTTAAACCTGAAATCATATTGGGTGACGAAGCTACTTCAGCCCTCGATCCGATTTCAAGCAAAAAAATAGAAGAGCTTTTCGTTAAGCTCAGAGACCAGTATTCGATTGTATTGGTTACGCATACCCTCCGGCAAGCCAGGCGTATTGCCGATTACGTTGTATTTATGTACCTCGGTGAAGTCGTTGAAGCCGGGCCTGCTGCCGAAATATTCAGTAATCCGAAGGAAAAACTAACACGTGAATACCTGGAAGGATATTTTAGCTGAAAAGAAACTCAGGATCGGTGGGGTGAAATTCCCCTTCCACGTCGAACCTTATTTATACGGCATTGGCCGGATTTGAATAAGGTGGAAGAGTTCATAGGTCGGTCTATCTGTTTTCTGCTCTTACCTGGGCATTCCCTAAAACGTTGCATTGGCTGGATAGTCGGCCAAATGAGTGAATGGATCACCCTGCGGTTCATTTTAAACAAATATCCATAAGTCCACTCCGAAAACCCCTAATCGGCATTTAACGCAAAGACACGAAGACACGAAGTAATTTAATAGCTGAATATCTTTGTGTCTTCGTGCCTTTGCGTTGAAATTGACTTTACCTATGGAACTCATCCTATCGATCACTTGATCCTTTGGCATTATTTATCCCAATGATTGCTCTTCCCTTATTGGATTGAGGATTCATTTGTTCGCACCAAATCCACCAGTTTGACTCTTTTAATCTCAGAACGAACAAACACATTTCATTCTTAAATTTCGGTAACCCTGACGCTGGTTTTACATTATATCCGGGTAGGGATCGGGTGCCTGTTTAAGTATACATTTAGTATAAAATATGATTACGTTGAGTGTACCTTATTTATTTCTGAACACACAAGGTACACACAAGGTATACTCAACGTATACACAAGGTATACACAAGGTGACTCTCGATAGTTGCCCGATAGACATTCAAAACCTGTTCGGATATCGATAATTCATATTAACTTTTATTATCAAAAAAGATGTGACCCGCTTCAACCCAAAGGGCTTGGAATCTGTTATAGGCCTGTGTCTGTATTCATGCAGACTTTTTTTTTATTATATATCGAAAAAGAATACTTTAGCGTTATTATTTGTAATGATTCCAAATTAATAAGTCTCTGATGAAGAAAATACTAAATTTCCTTGTTTCATTCCCGTTTATGGGCTTTTTGCTGCTGGTCTTTGCCTTTTCAATGGGTATAGCCACTTTTGTCGAAAACGGTTATGGAACTGAAGCTGCACGTGGCGTGATTTATAATTCATATTGGTTTAGCCTGATTTTGTTGCTTTTGGCCATCAACCTGATGGTCAATTTTATACGGCATAAAATGTATACCCTCCAGAAGCTTCCCGTTGGGATTTTCCATATTGCCTTTATCATTATCCTGATTGGTGCCGGCATTACCCGCTATGTAAGCTTTGAAGGGGTCATGCATATCAGAGAAGGACAGGAGGTTAACTTTATATCTTCAGCCGACGATGAACTGAGCGTTAAATGCGGCGATCAGCAAGTTAGCGCTACAGTTCTGTTTTCGGAACTCTCCTACAAGGGCTTCAGCGAAAAAATCAAGGTCGACGGACGGGATGTAAGTGTAAAATCGGTCGGTTTTATCAAGAATGCGATGCGGAATGTATCTGCCAGCTCAACAGGACCTGAAATGATCGATTTTGTGGTTTCGCAGGGGCAGGGACGAGAGAATTATGCTTTTGCAAAGGGGAATAAGGCCAATCTTGGAACAGTTGTTTTGGGTTACGATTCGCCGGGTGCAAATGTTCAGTTTTCGAGTAAGGGAGACAGCCTTTTTGTGGTTTCAGACCGGCCAATCGAGATACGATCGATGACTGGTGGGGCATCGGAGGGTGTTCCTGCCAATGTAAGAATACCGGTTAAAGCGATGCAGTTATATGCTTTTGACGGATACCTGCTTTTAGTGAAAAAGTTTTATGAACATGCCACCATGAACGTGGCGGCTGATCCCTCTGGAAATGCGACTGAAGATGCCGTTGTTCTTGAAGTTTCGGATGGTTCAAACAAGCAGATAGTAAATGTGCTGGGACGACATGGCGTGGCCGGTGAGCCTGTAAATGCAATTGTCGGGAACTCGACTGTGGAGTTTACCTACGGCACCTATCCGATTTATCTTCCATTTGCTTTGCAGCTCAATCATTTTGAACTGGAGAAATATCCGGGTTCTGAAAGTCCAGCATCGTATGCAAGTGAATTGGTTTTAAAAGATCAGGAACGAAACGTAACACGACCTGTCAGAGTTTTTATGAATAATACATTGAACTACCGTGGTTATAAGTTCTTTCAGTCCTCTTATGATACCGATGAGGGAGGTACAGTGTTGTCGGTGAATGCCGATGAGCTGGGAACGGATGTAACCTACCTGGGTTATCTGTTATTAGCCATTGGATTTGTTTTGGCCCTCTTCAGTAAAAATTCGAGGTTCCAGACCCTGGTTCGCCGCCTGAAGCAATATTCGAAACCTGCGGCATTGGTCATCTTATTGATGTTGACGATCAATATTGGAACGGTAAGGGCAAGTGATTCGGATGCAACTGCTATACCCCGCATCGATCAGAATGTATTGAAAGGTTTCTCGAAATTATGGATACAGGGACTTGACGAACGTATTGAGCCTGTTTCTACAATGGCCTCAGAAATGCTTCGGAAAGTAAGCCGGCAGTCAACATTTGAAGGACGGTCGCCGGAAGAAGTGATGCTCGGGTTGTATCTATATCCTGAACTTTGGAAGAATGTTGATCTGGTGAAGGTTTCTGATCCTCAACTGATGAAAATGCTTGGAGTGACCGAAACACGGGTTCCGCTGACCACTTTCTTTGATGACAAGGGAAGCTATAAACTGATAGAACCTGTAAAAGCAGCATTTGCAAAGATGCCTGCCATGAGAAATGTCTATGACAAGGAATTGATCAACCTGGACGAGCGGATCAATATTTGCTTTATGGTCATCAATGGTGAAATGTTCAGCCTGTTTCCCGGACCAAATAAGGCCACCAAATGGTATGCCCCGGGAAGCAAACCTGTGGGTTTAGTGTCAGCTGATTCCTTGTTTGTTTCGAGTGGATTTGCACTCCTGAAAGATGCCTTGACAGGAAAAGGGGATGTTAGTGCACAGCAAATTATAGGTGGAATAGATTTCTACCAGAAAAAATTCGCTTCGGCTTATCTTCCCTCAGACAGCCGGAAGGACATGGAGATCTTCTACAATTCGCTCAATCCGTTCAAGCGGGTGTTCCCGATTTATTTGTCGGTTGGCTTTATCCTGCTGATCGTTTTGTTTGTCAATATCTTCCGGCAGAAGACTATTGGTTCGAAGACACGGATCGCATTTACCCTGTTGATTGGTCTTGGATTTTTGCTCCACACTTTTGGTCTGGTTTTGCGTTGGTATGTTTCAGGTCATGCACCCTGGTCGAACGGTTACGAATCGATGGTTTATGTGGCCTGGGCATCGATGCTTGCCGGTATGATCTTCGGGAGGAAATATCCGATGGTTATCGGCACTGCAGCCATGCTTTCGGGTATCATACTGTTTGTGGCTCACCTGAACTGGATGAACCCTGAAATCACTCATTTGGTACCTGTATTGAACTCCTACTGGCTGATGATCCACGTAGCCATCATTACGGCAAGTTATGGATTTATCGGGATGAGCGCATTTGTCGGCTTGCTGGTTCTCATTCTCTTTTGCATCAGTAATCCCAAAAACAGCAGGAATATCAAAGGACTGGTCCTTCAGTTGACTGCCATTAGCGAGTTGTCGGTTACCATTGGGTTGTATATGCTTACAATCGGCACCTTCCTTGGGGGTGTCTGGGCCAATGAAAGCTGGGGCCGTTACTGGGGTTGGGATTCGAAGGAAACCTGGGCGCTGGTTAGCGTGGTGGTCTATTCGTTTATTGCCCATATGCGCATGATTCCTTCCTTAAAAGGGATTTACAATTATACATTGGCCACGGTGCTTGGATTTAGCTCGATACTGATGACTTATTTCGGGGTGAATTATTACCTGAGCGGAATGCACTCCTACGGACAGGGATCGGCAGGGGCGGTTCCCTGGTCGGTGTATGTAATGATTGCTATTATTGCAGCGATAATGATTTATTCAAGTTCCAAGCAGAAGAATCTGGATATAGATAGCAAAGTGGTATAATAGATATAATTTTATATTTCAATGTCGTTTAGTTAACGCCGTCATTGCGAACGAAGTGAAGCAATCTATTGATTTATAGATTGCTTCACTTCGTTCGCAATGACGGCGTTAACTAAACGACATTGTTTCATATTTTCTATTTGTCCGCCAGGCTTAACTCAGGGATCATGTTAAAATTCAAAATAATGCTATCTTTAAAGTCTTGATTAACATCTAAACCCTGAAATGATGGCAACTGAGGTGAAACGGACTTTTGATATTCTGGAGCGAATTCTTCATGAATTTCCAAGAGTAGATGCGTTGGGCGGTAAAAGCGGTATTGACTGGTATGTATACAACACTGCCGAGTACGTTGAAAAATCGCACCAGTTTGCTATGGGCTTAATGGATCTGGGACTAAAAAAAGGAGATAAGGTTGCTACTGTAACCACCAATCGTCCCGAATGGAACTTTGCCGATATGGGTATGGCCATGACAGGGATAATCCATGTTCCGATATACCCAACCATCAGCGATGAAGAGTACCGATACATCCTCCAACATGCCGAAATTAAGTTACTGATTGTGGGTGACCGTAAGCTTTTCGAAAAGCTGATTCCGATTGTATCCGCAATGCCTGAAACCCCCCTTGTTTTTTCATTCGATGTCATTCCTGGGGTGAAGAACTATGAGGAAATCATACTTCAGGGCAAGAGTCGTCAGGATGAACTGGCAGGACCACTGGAACAAATCAAGAATGATGTTGATCCTGAGGATCTGGCAACGATTATTTACACTTCAGGAACAACGGGCGTACCCAAAGGCGTGATGCTTACCCACACCAACCTGGTATCGAATTTCGTGGAACATTCGAAGATGCATCACCTGGGGAAGGATCACCGGGTAATCAGTTTTCTGCCGCTTTGCCATGTATACGAGCGCAGTGTAAATTACCATTTCCAGTACAAGGGAATGGGAGTCTACTATGTCGGAAACCTTGGCCAGATCGTAACCGCCATCAAGGAAATAAAGCCTCATATGTTTAACTCTGTTCCACGTTTACTGGAACGCGTGTATGATGGTTTTGTCTCGAAAGGCAACGAACTGAATGGTCTGAAAAAGATTGTTTATTTCTGGGCGCTTAGACTGACACGACATTTTGAATACAACAAAAAATATAATTTCTTCCTGAGAATACGGATCAGGCTGGCTGACCGGCTGATCTATTCGAAATGGAGGCAGGCCCTTGGAGGCAATATTGTTTACATCGTATCGGGAGGCGCTGCCCTGCAACCCCGAATTGCGCGTGTCCTTGGAATGGCCGGTATGATGAACCTGGAAGGATACGGACTGACCGAAACTTCACCTGTCATTGCAGTGAACAACCCATTGACAGGAGTCATGAAGATCGGGACAGTGGGAGAGGTGCTGAGTAATGTCGAACTGAAGTTTGCCGAAGATGGTGAAATCCTCTGTAAGGGTCCCGGCATCATGATAGGTTATTACAAAGCCCCTGAATTAACCGCTGAGGTGATTGATGAGGAAGGCTGGTTCCATACCGGCGACATCGGAATACTTGAAGAGAACCGATATCTGAAGATTACGGACCGTAAGAAAGAGATGTTTAAACTTTCAGGCGGAAAATATATCGCCCCGCAGATGATTGAGAACAAGATGAAAGCCTCATTCTTTATCGAACAGGTGATGGTGATCGGTGCAGGCGAAAAGTTTGCCAGTGCGCTTATTTCACCTAATTTCACCTATCTGCATGACTGGTGCAGTCAGCGGAAGATCTATTTCCAAAACAATGAAGACATGATCCTGAAGCCTGAAGTCCTTGCACAGATTCAGAAGGAAGTGTCAGTCCTGAACAAAACACTTGGAGAACATGAAGAGATTAAACGTTTCCGCCTCGTCAGTGAAGAGTGGACTCCCCAAACGGGTGAATTGTCGCCAACACTGAAGCTGAAACGAAACTACGTGGCCGATAAATACAAGGCAGTGATCGATGAGATCTTCTCAGTTTCGAAGCCACTGCATGGGAATAAATTCAGGCTTCCAAAGATCAATATCAACCTGAATTTCGATATCAATGAATTTATCAAGAGGCTGAAACTCTAAATATGCTTTGATTTATTTGTATCTTTGAAAAAAGTAAATGAAAAAATATGGAACTTACTATTAGCATAAAGGATCCAAAAGATATAGCATCATTTTTGAATTTAATTCGGAAATGTGATTATGTGGAAATAGTTGATGTTAAGGAAAATAACCCGGACATGCCCATTGAACACAGAATTTTACTTGATGAACGGTTAAAGAGAATTGAAGATGGAAAGACAACATTTAAAAATTGGGAATTAATTAAAAATAAATATGACGGGAAAGCATTATAGCATTGAAATATCAGATGAGGCTGAATGCGATTTCGATAACTCTTATAATTATTACTTTGAGCATAGTCCTAAAGTAGCTGATGATTTCTTTCAACGAATTAGTATTAGTTTTGAGAACATTAAAACAATACCTTTTTCATTTCCTGAAGTTTATAAAAACGTAAGAAAATTCACTGTAAAGAAATTCCCGTTTGTGATTTATTTTCAAGTTGAAGAATATGCCATAAAAGTGATTGCGATATTTCATACAAGCAGAAATCCCGAAATCTGGAATGTACGAGTTGATGAATAAACCACGACAATACAAAAGCGTGATTATAGATGAAAAGAAAACCGGATTATCAAAATTATTCTTATTTGAAAATGAATAAACTGCACAAAAAACAAATCCTTGCTGGTATTAAAGATGCTGATGAAGGGAAACTGATGGATCCCAATAAGTTTTGGAACAGACTGAACAACATATAGGTAATCAAGAAAATACTATGAGAACAGATTTAAAGAGTAATGAGAATTTGGTCCTGGTGATCAGGCCTCATTGGTTAACACTGGGTTGGCCTATCCTGTTGTCAATCGTTGGACTTATCGTCGGAATCCTGATCGGTAGTTATGCTTATTTTATCCCTCTTGTGCTGATCTGTTATTTGGGTTATAAAATTATTGAAAGGAATAATAATCTATGGGCGGTCACTAATCTAAGAGTTATTGATGAATTTGGCGTGCTGTCGCTCAATTCAAAAGAGAGCCCATTGGATAAGATCAACAATGTCACTTACAACCAGACCATTTGGGGACGGATATTTAATTATGGAAATGTCCAGATCCAGACAGCGGCAGAGATTGGCGCAACGACCTATTCTACCGTAGAAAAGCCCAAAGAGCTTAAAGATACCATCACACAGATGCAGGAGGAGTATAAGAAATCCCAGATATTATCCCAGGCGCGTGAATTGGCAAGAGCTATCTCAACCGATACGCAAAAGCAAACGCATACTGATGTTGCAACTGAACTTGAAAAACTATTTGAATTAAAGCAAAAAGGCATACTCAGTGAGGCGGAATTTAATGCCCGTAAAAAGAAAATACTTGAAGAATAAGCTCCTGGTTCTTTGGATACAAATATCTCACCTTTCTCACCACAGATTACACAGATGAACACAGATTAATTGAGGAAAAATAAAATTTTTAATCTGTGTTCATCTGTGTAATCTGTGGTGAGATATTTTAATAAGCAGCATAACTGCAAAATAATCATTGTTACTGCTTTGATTAGAAATTCGACATTATCTTATTTTAGGTAAATAGTCTATACTATGACAGTTGGCTAAAACCAAGTAACGCGCATTTAACGAGCGAGGCCAAAGCCTGTACTTGTGTGCATCTTGAGTGCTTATGCTGTGCTTGTTGTGTGCCAAAATCGGGTTTTGAATACATTATAAGCAAAGCATAAGCACTCAATAAGTACACAAGTACAAGCTCGTTTAAAGTTCCTCAGATAAGAGGGTATGGGGTATTTGTTATAGATGAGAACCTTTTTACAATAACGTGGAGATTTAAGGAAAAAGTATGTTATTCTGGTCTCTCAGCAATCAATAATAGTATTACGGGCCCAATGAACAGCTATCCAATTGCTTGAAAACGGCATCATTTAGCGTTAGATACAAAGCCTAATGGGACACGAAAGCAGTAATTTACTGAAATCTATACTACAGTTACAACCAAAGACTTAGATCAAATAAAAACCCACTGGATAAATTGGATTTTTAAATATAATCTCTTATGTTTGTATGACTTTTGTTATGTTTTTTTAAATAAAACAACATAAGATATTCGATATGTAAATAATTATTTATAATGAAACATACCATAAATATACTAAGCGAGATAAGCGTTTTAAGAAAACTAACTCATTCAAACTAATGCCGATATATACACAACTCTATGGATATATCGGAGTTGTAGGGCATATAAACACTCGTTTTTTGAAACAGAATCTGTTATTGACGGAAATTTCAAATTAGATATCATGTCTTACCGAGCGCGTTTCGTAATTTGAGAAAGCAATTTTGACTTATAGGTTTTTTAATAAAAGGCATTTAGGTTTTTGATTTAACAAGGATTTTTGTCTTTCATGTTCTCGTATTAAATTGAGCAGAATTATAATAATTCCTATATCACTTAAAACCATATCAAATGGAAACGAAACAAAAAAAATCATTTTCTACAAAGACTCCAAGTTGGTTTTTAGCATTCATAGTCTTAATCGTAGCAATGTTCGTTTTTATCATTACTGACTCCATTTGGACTCCACATGTCGAAACTGGACTAAAAAGCCATTTAATCAACGATCTAATAATTTCTTTTGGTTGTTTTTTTATAGTTAGAGAAAACCCAAAGAGTATCTGGTATGTGCCACTTATTTGTAATGTGCCACTTATTTTATCATCCATTGTTGAACCCAATTTCTGGAAAAGCATAATGTATATTCCCATTAGCGGTGGATGGGTGTTATCTCTATTTGTTTCTATTATAGCAGCACAGCAAGGGAAACGGACACAAAAAATAAGTTGAAGTTTAATTAATGTAATACGCCCTATAATAAATAGGACTTCATGTGGCACGCAGTGCCCAGCATGAAGTCTCAGTTGCACTATTTATCCACATTTTGGAGGACATCTCAAATGCAGCGTTCCGATTCTTCTATGGATTTATAATTGGGTTTTGTGATTTTTCTGTTTGGCCGATTTAGTCGTTGTGCGTTGAAGGAGTTCGACGAATATTTCTGGAATAGAACAAAATAGAGTAGGCATTTGGCAAAAGAATGTAACCAAACTACTATATTTAGATTAAAAAAAGTCTGCAATGGATAGTAGTAGGTATGCTCTTCACAAGTATAGCTTTGATAGTGTATGAACTGTCTGGCTGCGAAAGTCATACTGCATGTTCCGATTTTTCAGGATACGTTTCTTATGGGGCATAAGCTACCCGGCGTATAAATTTTAAATAGTTTCAGTTTAGTTTATTGGATAATTTAAAAGCCTTCGATCGATGAACAAAAAGAAATGGTTTCTTTACTTGATAATCTTACTTATCACAGGTTTAATCGTTATCAAGATTATTTATCGTCAATCCAGTTTAAATGTTTATGATGATTTTGAAGCTTCAAAACTTAATAAAATCTGGACTACCGAGAGAATGGTACCTTCTTCTTTTGAGATTCAATCCAAAATAGTACGTAACGGGAAAAGAGCTGCAAAAATAACAGTCAGATATGGAGATAAGGTTGAGCCCAGTAATGGCATTGATAAGACCACAGAACGTGATGAATTATTGGAATCTCGCTTTTTATATGCCATTGAGGATATTAAATATGAATATCGTTTTAGTATGCTTTTACCGGACAGCTTTCCAATTTTGCCAGTACGACTTGTTTTTGCGCAATGGAGACAAGACTGCCCATTTTGTGAGTGTAAGGAAAAAGGTCCAATTCTAGCTTTAAGATATGTTTCCGGGAGATTATTTATTACACTTCAAACTGATTCTGACCGCAAATTGCTTTACGAGCTAAACGAAGAAATTCGTGGTCATTGGCTTGATTTTAAGTTTGAAGTTAAATTCTCAAAACAAAATAATGGAGAAGTTATTGTTTTCGTGAACGAAAAGGAGATTGTCAACTACAAAGGTGTTACAAGCTATTCCAACAATTGCAGAGTACTATCCACAAAAAATAAATATTATTTCAAAATGGGATTATACAGGGACAGGATATATGAACCAATGTCAATTTACATAGATGAATATAAAAAAAGGAAGATTGAGTGAAAAAATATATTCAATAAACATAGAAGGACTTCATGTGGTAAGCAGCACCCCATATGAAATTTCGTTTGTACTATTCAACCGCCTTTTGGAGAAAATTTAAAGAGGTAGACCATTTCTGAACCACCTCTATCGAATTTATTTATCGACTGTCAATCAGGCAAGGTCGAAACGATCAAGGTTCATTACCTTGTTCCATGCAGCCACAAAGTCCTTTAAAAACTTCTCCTGCGAATCCTCACAGGCATAAACTTCAGCGAGAGCCCTGAGCTCGGAGTTTGAACCGAAGATGAAGTAAGCTCGTGTTCCAGTCCATTTGAGTTCACCTGTTGACCGATCAATCATGACCTTCAAACACTTCTTTGGAATCCGGTGAGGCTTTCCAACTTGTACTCTTCAAGCATATTGACGAAGAAGTAGTTGCTGAGTGCCTCCAAATGGCTGGTGAAAACACCCTGTTTCGATTTACTTTTTCCGCACTGGCAATTGGTAAATTCATAGTGTATTCGTAAATTAGTGATAAAGCAAGAGGAGCCGTTTGAACTGAGATTCTTAAGCACTTTTTCCTAGAACGCGAGTGTGAAATTTCAACGCGAGACTCGATTAGCTCCACGCTTAAAGACCAATAGGTATAATTTAATTGACAAGCTTTATATTTAATTCTATGAGCAAAGAGCAGACAAAAGACCTCCTGGAATTTATTCAGCCATTCGGTGAAGAAATCACTGAATTAGTAATGTGGTTGCGAGAATTTGTCTGGGATTTATATCCTCAGACAAATGAGCTAATCTACGACAACTATAATGCAGTTGCATTTGGTTGGTCTCCGACAACCAAAGTTGGACACACTTTTTGTTCTATTGCAATTGGACGATCAAGTAAGAATGTTCATTTTGGTTTTTATTGGGGAGCCGAACTTTCTGACCCAAATAAAATCTTATTGGGACAAGGAAATCAATATCGCTATATTCTTGTTACAAATAAAGAAAGCTTTCCAAAAGCTTACATTAAGAAACTTCTTAAAGAAGCATATACAAATTCTCTATCTAAAATTAAAGACCCAAAACAAATATTGAATGGACAAACAATAATAAAATCAATTTCAGAAAATAAAAGAGAGAATAAAAATAAGTTAAAACAAACCAATATTAAAAAGAAATGAGTAAATGAACTTGAGAAAGCATAATGCCAGCCAAATTCATCGGATAGGCAATATGGATGCTTTTGTGCTTCGTGGAAAAATTTGGGAAAGGTTCAGCATTAGTGCTTCAGTTGAACCTTAGTGTTAAAAATCCGCCACATCGCCAAGCCGAAAGGCATTGGTGGCAAACATTTCAACGAACAATATGACAAAGGAAATTATCATAGACCTAGCTCTTTCTTTTCCTGGAACTGAACTGCAACCTCATTTTGACAGGATTGGTTTTAAAATTGCAAGGAAACGGATGTTTGCAACCTTTCTTGCTAAGGATAATTCAGTGAACATTTTTTTGACACCTAAAGAGCAAAAGGTGTTTTGTAAAATGAATACTGGCATTTATCCTGTACCGAACAAATGGGGAGAAAATGGGGCAACAACCTTTGAACTAGATAAAGTGCCTAAAGGAATACTAATGGAAGCGCTTCTATCTGCATATAATAATGTTTTATATTCAAATAAGTAAAAGATATGAATACAGAATACAGCACAGTCTTTCCTTATTTAATGATAAAGGACATTGAGGGTCAGATAGACTTTCTTGTAAAAGTATTTGGTGCATCTATGAAGGAACAACTGAGATTGCCAGATATGAAAATTCAACATGCAGAAATTAAGATTGGTGATACGGTCATAATGTTAGGAAGAATGAATCCTGAAAACCCATCAAGACCTTCCACAAATTACGTTTTTGTAAATGATACAGACAATACATTTAAAGCAGCCCTTCTAAACGAAGCAATCGAAATTAGTAAACCAGATGATAAATTTTACGGTATAAGAGAGGCTGGTGTTACCGACCAAGAGGGTAATACATGGTGGATAGATGAGCATTTTAAAGACGTCACAACGGAAGAAATGGAGAAAGGATTGTTGAAACGAGAAATATAGAAACAAAATAAATATAACCTATCATCAATAAATTGAATTTCATATGGCGCAGAATGCCCATTATGAAGTCTCGGTTACACTATTCATCAGCATTTTAGAGAAAGTATAAAAGAGGTAGCCCGATACGGACTACCTCTATCTATTTTATATAACGACCGTAATTCAGGCAAGATCGAAACGGTCAAGGTTCATTACTTTGTTCCATGCTTCAACAAAGTCCTTTACAAACTTCTCCCGGGAATCTTCACATGCATATACTTCAGCAAGAGCCCTAAGCTCGGAGTTTGAACCGAAGATGAGGTCTACACGTGTGCCTGTCCACTTGTGTTCACCGGTTGTACGATCATGACCCTCAAACACTTCTTTGGACTCTGATGAAGCTATCCAGCTTGTGTTCATATCGAGCAGGTTGACGAAGAAGTCGTTGGTGAGTGCCTCCGGACGCCTGGTGAAAACGCCGTGTTTGGATTGATTGAAGTTAGTATTCAGCACACGCATGCCACCAAGCAAAACTGTCATCTCAGGTGCAGTAAGCTTTAAAAGTTGTGCCTTGTCAACCAACATTTCTTCTGCCGAAACAGTTTGGCCAGGCTTTAGGTAATTGCGGAAACCGTCGGCTGCAGGCTCCAGAACAGCAAATGATTCTACATCTGTTTGTTCCTGTGAGGCATCAGCACGTCCCGGGGTAAAGAGGACCTTCACCTCATGACCGGCATTCTTCACGGCCTTCTCAATGCCTGCACATCCGCCCAGAACAATCAGATCGGCCAGCGAAACCTTTTTGCCGTCAGACTGTGCGGAGTTGAATGCCGATTGGATGCCCTCCAAAATCTTCAGCACTTTAGCCAGTTGATCAGGACGGTTAACTTCCCAATCCTTTTGAGGTGCAAGTCGGATACGTGCACCGTTTGCACCGCCGCGCTTATCGGAGCCTCGGAATGTGGCTGCTGAAGCCCATGCTGTTGATGCCAGTTGAGACACCGTCAGTCCTGAATCAAGTATTTTAGCCTTCAGTGCAGTGATGTCCTTCTCATCAATGAGTTTATGGGTAACTGTTGGGATAGGATCCTGCCAGATTAGCGCTTCTTTAGGCACTTCAGGGCCGAGATAACGGGAAAGTGGACCCATATCGCGATGCGTGAGTTTGAACCATGCACGGGCGAAAGCATCAGCAAATTGATCTGGGTTCTCAAAGAAGTGTCTTGAGATTTTCTCATAGATTGGATCAACTCTCAGGGAGAGATCAGTTGTAAGCATAAATGGTGCGTGTTTTATATTGGGATCATGAGCATCCGGCACAAGACCTGCACCAGCGTTAGCCTTCGGTTTCCACTGATGTGCACCGGCCGGGCTTTTCGTAAGTTCCCATTCATATCCGAACAGGTTCTCGAAATAGTTATTGCTCCATTTCGTAGGTGAGGTAGTCCAGGCTCCCTCAAGACCACTGGTAATTGTATTGACCCCATTGCCGCTGCCGAAGGTGTTTTTCCAACCGAGGCCCTGCTCCTCAATGCCCGCATCTGCAGGTTCAGGTCCAACGTATTTAACCGGATCGGCTGCACCATGTGTCTTGCCAAAGGTGTGCCCGCCGGCGATCAGCGCGACAGTTTCTTCATCGTTCATAGCCATGCGGCCAAAGGTTTCACGAATGTCACGGGCTGCCAGTAGCGGATCAGGATTTCCATTTGGACCTTCCGGATTCACGTAGATGAGACCCATCTGGACTGCAGCAAGAGGATTCTCCAGTTCGCGGTCACCAGAATACCGTTTGTCATCCAGCCATACACTTTCAGAACCCCAATAGACATCTTCAGGAGACTCCCATACATCTTCACGTCCTCCACCGAACCCGAAGGTCTTGAAACCCATTGATTCGAGGGCACAGTTTCCGGCCAGGATCATCAGGTCAGCCCATGAAATCTTCTTTCCATATTTCTTTTTGATAGGCCATAGAAGCAAACGGGCCTTGTCGAGGTTAGCATTGTCAGGCCAGCTGTTGAGGGGTGCAAATCGCTGCGTGCCGGAACCTGCACCTCCACGGCCGTCAGAGATTCGGTAAGTCCCTGCGCTGTGCCAAGCCATCCGAATGAAAAAAGGCCCATAATGACCGTAGTCGGCAGGCCACCAGTCCTGCGATGTAGTCATCAGATGGAAGATATCCTTCTTAACGGCATCCAGATTGAGAGTCTTGAATTCTTCAGCATAGTTGAACTTCTCACCCATCGGATTGGACAGGGAAGAGTTTTGGCGCAGGATGTTCAATTTTAGCTGATTTGGCCACCAGTCACGGTTTCCCGTGCCACCGCCTGCACTGTGCCTGAGAGCTCCGCCAATAAACGGGCATTGGCCTTCATCGTTCATCGTATTTGCCGATGTGTCCGGAGATGTTTTAGTTTCCATTTGTTTTAGAATAATTAATTGTTGTTAATTCATTGTCGTATAGTTAAGGTTTTTTGTTTAACCACTGTCGGGGTTTTCAACCACCGACAGGGTTCCCCGTTTGCCCCGACAGTGGTTACCAACCCTGTCGGCGGCTTAACTAAACGACATTGGTTGGTAAATCTATATTTTTGATAAACATTAGCTCAAGTCCAACATGCGGGTGTTTTTACAGAAATCCAGTAAATATGTAAGGCTATCGGAGTATCTGAAAATCATCCTGTTCGTAAAAAACCTGCATATTCAAAAACGTAAAAATCACTGGATTGTTTAATAAATTTGCAAATCCTGTTGCATAAATGCAAGGCAGGAATTAAATTTCCAAACAACCAGACTTAAAGAAGAAAAAAATCGATGTACAATAAACAGGAGATCAGAAAAGTGATTTATCTTTGATAATACATACTATTTGGTGGCAAGTATATTAAGCTTTAAGCATTCAAATTAGGTTATAAAGATTTTAAAATATTAACTCAAATTCAAATAACTATGGCAACAATTTTGAGATGTGAAAAAAGGGAGTTTAAAGAGAACCCTGGTAAGATTGATAATTATCGCCTGTTTTCAGATGTTTCCAGAGCGAAAAATGGAATAAACCCTAAGAATTTAATCTTTGATTTAAGGTTATTAAATCCGGGGCAATTCTCAGCCCCATACCATTCTCACCGATATGCTGAAGAATTATTTTTAGTGTTAACAGGTTCTATGACCTTGAGAACACCCAAAGGACTTGAGATTGTATCTGATGGAGATCTTGTGTTTTTTGAAATGGGAGAGACCGGAGCACATCAGTTTTTTAATCATTACACAGAAGCCTGTACTTATCTTGATATACGGACATTTATTGGCCATGATATCTGTGATTATCCCGATTCAGGGAAAATACTGATTGCCCCTTCAATGGAGATATATAAAAAGGAAGATATTGTAGAATATTTTGAAGGGGAAGAAAATATAGTGGAGAAATGGAATGAGATTAAACAAGAGGATAAGGCACGCAATTAAGAACTAATCTATGAAAAGAGTTTTACTGTTATTGGCAGGTGGCTTTGAGACCTTCGAAGCCAGTGCATTCATTGATGTGATAGGATGGAACCTTGTCGATGGAGATGGTACGACTGAATTATTTACCTGTGGAATACGAAAGGAAATTAAATCTTCATTCAATCAAAGGATTATTGTTGATTATCTGCTTAGTGAAGTTGATGTCAATTCATATGATGCATTGGCTATCCCGGGAGGATTTGAGGAATATGACTTTTACAAGGATGCCTATGACGAAGAGTTTCTTGAATTGATACGAAGCTTTAAATCCAAAGACAAGACTATTGCCACCATTTGTACGGCTGCATTACCAGTTGGAAAGAGCGGAATATTGAGGAATAAAAAAGGCACCACCTATATTCACAATGTAATCCGGCGGAACGCCCTGAGCGGATTTGGTGTTCAGGTGATGAATGAACCCATCGTTGTTGATGATAACATTATAACTTCATGGAATCCTTCAACCGCAATAGATGTGGCATTAATTTTGCTGGAGTCATTAACTTCGAAAACGAATGCAGATTATATACGACAGATTATGGGATTTGGAAATAAGTAATTGAATAAAATTATTGGTCTTCATAGGAAAGCTAACTTATGGTTGGCTAATGTCCATCTGGTGCCGTATAAGTTGGGAGTTGTGGATTGATTCAAAAAATCCCATCCTGTAACAAATGCAAACGAAAGATAGTCACTTAGAAATAGATGATTATGAGAAACATATTCTTATTGACAGTATTGTTTGTTGGATACAATCTGACGGCCTTTTCACAATCGAATAGTCGATTACAAAGTAGTGGACCACAATCTGATTCGATGCTCAGAAGTTTTTCATACAATAATAACTTAAAGGATCTTCGTTCAGATAAATCAAATGACTTTAAGTTGCCATTAAATAATTCCTTTAGCGGCAAGAACTTTCATTACCCTAAATTTGGAGATAAGAATCTGTATTTTCATAAGAATCCTGTCGAGATATTTATGCAACCACAGTCATTGGATCATATGCCATGTCTAAAACCACAGGGATTTTTCCCAATGCCGATCTATAAACCGGATTCTACAATAAAGTATACCTTGTTGAATAAGAAATATAAATAAGCTTTGTAGTAAAATGCAAATTGTCCACTTGCTTGTGGATTTTCTTCAAGGGTTCAGGGTAGGCAGTTTCTTTACATGCAAGGGAAGCTAATATTTACCGGCATGACGGACAGCATCCTTTGATGTGGTTGATTTGTCGGTTAAATCTTGTCCAATATATATTTACGGATAGGCAGCAAAAAGCTAAGATATCAGAATATCACTTTTAATGAATTATGAAACAGGCAGAATTTGCAAATAAAGCGAAAACGATTTTAGAAACTGATAACAATGTAATTGGGTTAGCTGTGGTAGGGTCCTGGTTGACAAATGAAATGGACGAGTTTTCTGATTTGGACTTAATCCTTGTTACTAAATGCAAGGTTTCAGATGATAAGAATTCGATGCTTGACTATGCAAAACGATTAGGCGACTTGTTATCTGGTTTTACAGGAGAACATGTTGTAGAACCAAGAGTTTTAATTTGCCTTTATGACAATCCGTTACTGCATGTTGACATTAAATTTTTAACTCTTGACGAATTTCATTTCCGGATTGAAACACCGATAGTTTTGTTCGATACGAACAAACAGCTTCAAACAGTATTAAATAACTCAACAGCAATATTTCCATATCCGGACTTTCAATGGATTGAAGACCGTTTCTGGATTTGGATACACTACGCTCTTCTGAAAATCGGACGTGGAGAATATCTTGAAGCATATGACTTTTTTGGCTTCCTGAGAATGATCATATTCGGGCCATTACTTCATATCAGGAATGGTAACTTACCCCGTGGTGTCAGAAGAGTTGAAACAGAATTGAAATCCGAAGATTTAAACAACCTGAAACAGACGATTCCAAACTATGAAAGACAATCATTACTGGACAGTTTAAGAAATTCTGTATCTTTATACAGGCAATTAAGAAATTCACTCTTTGACGACAAAATAAAGTTGCAGAAAGACACTGAAGAAAAAGTCATGATCTTTTTTGATGAAATTGATAAGCAAAACAAATTATAAAATGAACTCAAAGATTGTTTTGGATTTTATTGATGCGATCAATAATGCCAATCTTGACAAAATGGTTGATCTAATGACAATTGATCATGTATTTGTAGATTCACAGGATAACAAGACCATTGGAAAAGACAAAATGCGACAAGCATGGATGGGGTACTTTGCCTTATTCCCGGATTATAGGATCGAGATCAATGAAATTCTTGAAAAGGACAACCTAATAGGTATTTTTGGTTATGCAAGCGGAACTTACAGAAACATGATTACTGAAGATAAGAGTAATTACTGGAGGATTCCTGCTGCGTGGAGAGTCCTCGTGAAAGAAAATCAAATAAAGTGCTGGCAAGTTTATGCCGATAATATCATTGTGTTGGATATTATAAATAAAAACAAATAAAACCGAATACGAGAACCTCAAAGGATATTCTTTCCTTTTGAAAGACAAATTTGCCTCATTCACAGAATTTATTTTACTTCTAAAGAATAATAATTGACATTTAAGTAATAATTACTTAAATTCAGCATTATGAAAAAGTCATATGAAGTTCTGTTCAATCTCCTTTTCTGGATATTGGTCATCTATCTGACCTTTTACTGGATTGAAAGTCAGGGCATAAGTTTTGACAATAACATACATATACAGATCATTAATACTGATATTTCAGGACATGGATATTTTCAGCTCTTACTGTTTTTTGACCTTATAGGACCATTAATTAACTTTTACCTGTTCTATCTTTTATTTGTGCCCAGGTTTTTGGTACGGAAAAAGATTCTTCTATTCATCCTTCTCTCATTGCTTTCCAGTTTTGTTCTTGGTCATACCTTTCGGCTTACCTTTGGAGGTAATGTAAGTGAGATTCAAAGGATCTTCGCTTTCACAGTTATGGCACTTATCCCCGGGATAATCGGTGGCGGCTTGAAAGGTTTTTTCCTTTGGCGAAAATCGGTAACTGAAAATATAGCTATGGAAAAAAAGCATTTGGAAGGTAAAACGGCTTTGTTGTTATTGAAAGCGCAAATGAATCCACACTTCCTTTTTAACTCACTCAATAATATTGATATACTTATTGAGGAATCGCCAAAATTGGCCTCAGAATACTTAAAGAAATTGTCCGATATTCTACGGTATGTATTGTATGAGACGAAGGAGGACGAAACTGAATTGGCTAAAGAAATCGATCAAATCAGGAGTTATATCGAATTACAGAAAATTAGAACTGATAACCCGCATTTTGTGCAATTCGGGATATCAGGGGAACTTCAGAAACAGAAGATTGCACCAATGATCTTTCTGCCATTTGTTGAAAATGCATTTAAACATTGTAATAACAAAAACATAGAAAATGCGATTGATATAAAATTTGAGCTTAACCCAAATTCTATAGAAATGGTTTGCAGAAACTACTTTGAAGCAAAGCAACTGGATGTACTAAAAAACGAGGGGTTAGGCATTGAAACTATCAAACAAAGGTTAAATTTGCTTTATCCGGAGCATCACCAATTGATTATTAACCAGGAAGATCATTGGTTCAATGTTACCCTGAGCATTAAACTTAAAGATGATAATTAACTGCATGATCGTTGAAGATGAGCCTTTGGCATTAAAACGCACGAAGGATTTTGTAGGGAAGGTATCCTACCTGAATCTGCTTTCCTCATTTTCCAATGCATTTGATGCTATTGCTTTTCTGAAAACGAATACGGTCGATTTAATTTTCCTCGATATTGAAATGGATGGTTTTACAGGTATTGAATATATCGAATCGTTGACCAGTAAACCACAAATCATCATTACAACGGCATACGATCGTTATGCGTTAAAGGGATTTGAGCTTCATGTCACCGACTATCTGTTAAAACCTTTTCGTTTCGACCGGTTTCTGAATGCAGTGGAAAGGGTTTACGAATCACTTATGAAGAATAAAAAAGAGGATAAAAACTTTATCTTCGTAAAAACCGAATACCGATTAGAGCGGATTGCCCTTTGCGACATTTTTTTTATAGAAGGGATGGGAGATTACAGGAGCATTCAAACAACCTCAAAAAGAATCTTAACCCTTGAAACCTTTTCAAACCTGGTAAATGAATTACCTGCTGCTAAATTTTGCAGGGTTCACAAATCATATGTGGTTGCCATTGATAAAATCATCTTTATTGAGCGGAACAGAATAAAAATCAAGGATAACTTAATCCCGATCAGTGATAGTTACAAGGAGCAATTTTACAGTTTAATCGGGACTAAAACTGACGGATAAATACAAAGTAGATATCCTGTAATTAAGAACTTTGTATTAAGTTATTGATGGTTAGCATGGTTTTAATCGTTTCGGTTTCGTCAGTAATCCGGATTATATGAACTGGTGACATGTTACAATCTTTACCTTTAAGTCAAAGAACATCCTGCTCCAATAACCTCAAATGAAGTTCATTTTATTGGGATTAAAGCATTAACTTTGCTTCACCAACCAATTAGTCTGTTTTATAAAAACAATCTTAAATATCAATCTGTATGTCGGGACATAGTAAATGGTCGACCATTAAACGTAAAAAAGGAAGCATAGATTCGAAACGCTCAAAGGTGTTTTCAAAAATTGTCAAGGAAATCACTGTCGCAGTTAAGGAAGGTGGCACAGATCCTGAAAATAACCCAAGGCTGAGAGTAGCCGTCGCTAATGCCAAGGGGGTAAGTATGCCGAAGGACAATATCCAGCGGGCTATCAATAAAGGAGCGGATAAGAATTCGGCTTCATTTATCGAATGCACCTATGAAGGCTATGGCCCGGGAGGAATTGCCATATTCATCGAAGCTACTACTGACAACCAGTTGAGGACGGTCTCAAATGTGCGGATGTATTTCAATAAGAACAACGGTAACCTTGGGACGAATGGCTCGCTGAGTTTTATATTCGAACGTAAGGGTATTTTTATCATACCACAAGGCACATTGAACAGTGATGACTTTGAAATGGAAATGATTGAAGCCGGAGCAGAGGATATGCAGTTAGAAGAGGGCTATTTTACCGTTACCACAGCAATGGAGAACTTTGGATTGATGATGAAGAAACTTGAAGCGCTGAAAATTGAACCTGAAAGTGCTCAGCTGCAGCGTATCCCAAAGGAAACCACAGTACTCGAGCTTGATAGTGCCAAAAAAGTCATGAGACTTATCGACCTGTTCGAAGAAGACGACGATGTACAGGCTGTCTATCACAACCTGGAGATCACTGATGAACTGATGGAATCGTTATAAAGCCATATAATTGTTTAAATTTGAAATTAAATCTGATCAAAATGGAACGGCAAGTAATTAATGTTGATCCTGATATTTTAGGCGGTACGCCTGTGTTTTTTGGAACAAGGGTTCCACTAAAAAATCTTTTTGATTATCTGGAAACCGGGGAAACCATCGAAATCTTTCTTGAAGACTTTGAAGGCGTAAGCAAAGAACAGGTGGTAAGAGTTCTTGAAATGTCTCAAAAATTAATTGAAACTTCAACTAACATTCTGCATGAAAATTTTGCTTGACGAGTGTATTACCAAGCGTTTAAAAGAACATTTGAAAGAGTATGAAGTTTTGACCGTCAGGGAATTGAACTTGAGTGGAATAAAGAATGGAAAGTTGATGACTTTTTGCGTTGAGAATAATTTTGACATGTTGCTTACAATTGATAAGAATATCATGTTTCAACAAAACATTAATCAATATCCGGTAACCATTGTCGTATTGAACTGTCGGACCAGTAAAATTGAAGATCTCATAGCTTTCTTACCTTCCTTTAAATCACAGCTTGGTAAATTTCAGAAACAAAAGGCGTATCTCATTGATAAATAAGACGAACTTTATAATGTGCAATATAAAAAGTAAATTCCGGATTCAAGGTTAGTTTAACCTTGAATCCGGAATCAGTATTTAGAATCCGCCTGTTGGCAGATTAGTTTCTTCTGCGTCTTGGGCGATCACCACGGTCGTTAAATCCACCTTCACGGCGTCCATCACGACGTCCACCATCATAACCTCCGCCACCACTGTTACGTTCCCTGCTGTATGATCCACCTTCGCTGGAGGCCTGCTGTCCTGCAGTTGACTCCACCTTGCCGATATTAATGACATGGCCTTCTATCACCGCGTTGTTCATTGCATTAACCAGGTCTTTTTCGTAGTTGCTGTCAACCTCGAAAAAGGAGAATTTGCGTTGGATATCAATCTTGCCGATTTCAATACTGCGACGGTTTGAATATTCGTTGATCAAACCAATCAGGCCCGATGCATTCAGGTTTTGTTTCTTCCCGGCGTTAATGAAAAGTTTGGTGAATCTTAAACGGTCACCACCACGTTCGGCATCACGATCGTTGCGTGAAAATGATTCACGCTGAACCTCTGTCTTTACGTTCAAGTCCCGTGCGTTTTTATAATAGTCGAGCAACTGGTTGAATTCGAGTGATACAAAGTGTTTCACGATTTCACCTTTCGACATTTCTTCGAATTTCTCAAGAATCTGTGGAACGTATTTATCAATGTGACCGTCGTTGATTTCAACATTTAATACACGGTCGATCAGGTGAAACAATTGTTTCTCGCATATTTCATCACCACCAGGAACCATCTTACGCTCGAATTTCTTGCGTGCCAGCTTTTCAATCTGTTTCAAACGTCCTGTTTCTTTCAGGTGAACAATTGAAACCGAAATACCGCTTTTCCCAGCTCTCCCGGTACGTCCGCTACGGTGAATATAGATTTCAGGATCATCTGGCAATGAATAATTGATGACATGTGTTAATTCCGTTACATCTAATCCTCGTGCTGCTACGTCAGTAGCAATAAGCATTTGGAGTTGTTTGCTGCGGAAGCGGGCCATTACCTGGTCACGCTGTGCCTGCGAAAGGTCGCCATGCAAAGCGTCAGCATTATACCCGTCGGCCATAAATTGTTCGGCAACCTCGCGTGTTTCCATACGGGTACGGCAAAATACAATGGCATAACAGTCTGGGTAATTGTCCGCTATACGTTTTAGTGTAGCATATTTATCTCTGGCCTGAACGACATAGTAATGATGTTCCACGTTTTCGGCCCCTGCATTTCGCTTTCCAACGGAAATCTCAGATGCATTATTCAGGTATTTCGACTTTATTTCTGAAATACCTAATGGCATGGTAGCTGAAAATAACAAGGTTTGCTTTTCAGCAGGAGTAGTAGCCAGAATGGCATCCAGTTCTTCCTTGAATCCCATGGTAAGCATTTCGTCCGCTTCATCCAGTATCAGCCATCGAATGGCCGATATGTTGAGCAGTTTCCTGCGAATCAGGTCATGAACTCGTCCGGGAGTACCAACGACTACCTGTCCGCCGGCTTTCAGTTCCCTGATTTGTTTGGTAATGTCAGCTCCCCCGTACACAGGGATGGTTTTGAATCCCGGAATGTACTTCGAGTACTTGTCCATGTCGCGGGTAATTTGCAAACACAACTCGCGGGTTGGGCATAGGATTAGCGACTGTACCTCTTTGACCTGCATCGAGATATTGTTAATTACAGGCAGTCCGAATGCAGCAGTTTTACCTGTACCGGTCTGAGCTAAAGCTACTAAATCCTGGGTTGATGAGATCAGGTGTGATATGGTTACCTCCTGAATAGGCGTAGGATTTTCAAATCCCATCTCTGCGATCGCCTTCAAAATTTCCGGTTTGAGGCCGGTTTCTTCAAATGTCATAAATGTCCTTTAAAATTGTGGATCAGTAACACACTGATCCTTGCCAATGGAAGGAGACGGGTAGATGCTCCTGCCTTAAACCAGGCAAAAAGGAAATCCGACCCCTAAAATCTGGGGGCAAAGGTAATTTTATTTTCTGACCGAAAGTGGATTGGATATTAAATTCCTGAAATTGAAGATGTTTTAACACAAAGAATACATTGAGCTATATATACTTAAGGGAAAACATTGATCAGTAAAGATATCCTGCAGTTTGAAATAACATGTAGTTATTTCAACTTAACAGGTCCTTTCTCGTCAGTTGATTGGCTATTTAAATTCTGCGAAGGCGATAAAACTCTTTCAGTTTTTCCTTCCGTTCTTTGGGTAAATCGTGCCATCGTATACCCTGAATCGCTCCCTCCAGGGCCTGTAGCATACTGAGGCATGCAGTCTCGTCAACGGTTTGTAAACGAATAAAAGACTGCTCGGTCCCCAAAGCCTTTAGTTCTTCCGTTGTGGTTATTCCAACCTGGATCAGCTTTTCTGCAACTACTTTCCCGATGTTTGGAAGTTGGGTTAAAGTAAGTTCTTGTTTCATTGTTTATGAAGTTGATTAATTGGCTTGCCTATCTTTGCGAAGATAATAAATCTGACAGAAAACTCCCCATAAACGGAAAGGTTATGTGCGATTTCCGCTTATCTTTGAGACCCAAATGGAAGCAAGAAATAACACATCGGAAATCTCAGTTCACAGGCTTCTGAGAACATTTTTTATAGTCATGATTTTCTCTGGGATACTGTCCTGCGGCAATCGTTCTGAAAGCGGAAAGAATCAGCCAATTTCAAAAAGTTCGGAAGTACTGCCCGAAGAGGGAAATAAGGATGACCATTCACAAGCAGTAGTCGCAGTGTTGGTTTCACCACAAAATCCCCGTCCCGGACAGGTATTCCAAGTGATGGCAACAGGTGGAAAGGGTATCCTGAAGTCTAAAATTGAAATTAATAGTCCTTCAGGATCACTCAAACCGGAGAAAAGCAGGAGCGGGGACGGATTACCCTTCTGGCGTATTGATGAATTTAAAGCCGGAAGTGCCGGCAAATACCATATTTCAATTTCCGATGGAAGCAATAATGCCAGTCTTGATTTTTCAGTGACTGACAAGCCTTCTTCCTCTTCGTCTAACATGGAATGGAAAGGAAAGCAAGGATGGGACATGAAAATGGAAGCACTTTATTCGGCCTGGATCAATGCTCTTTTTTATGATACCGATGAACGTTCATCATGGAAGGCATTGCACGAAGTAACCCAGATTCAGGAACGAAATTTTCTTTATAACTACCTTTCATTAGGTGAAGATGATCCTGCCGGGAAGAACAAACTGGTCATGCAACCTGATTGTGCCGATAACCCATTTTTCCTTCGTGCTTACTTTTCATGGAAGCTTGGACTACCCTTTGGCTTTCACCTGAACGACCGGGGAGGCCTTGGACGTGATTCAAAAAACGGGCAATGGATCACCAATGAGACCTCAGCTACAAATACTCAGTCGGTTGCCAACTTCAATACTTTTCTTCGAAGAGTAGCCAACGGAGTTCATTCAGGAACTGCCCGCACTGCGCTAAATGATAACAATTCTGATTATTACCCGGTTCCGCTTACGCGTGATGGCTTACGTCCCGGCGTAGTTTTTGCTGATCCTTATGGCCATACGCTGATCCTGGTGCGGTGGGTTCCGCAAACAGACAACGCCCCCGGAGTTCTTCTATCCGTCGACGCACAGCCAGACGGTACGGTTGGGATAAAGCGTTTCTGGAAGGGCAACTTTCTGTTTAATACCAACAAGACCGAAGTGATCGGTGATCCGGGATTCAAAGCGTTCCGCCCGATCGTTGAGAATAAGGGTAAGCTTCGTTTATTGAAATCGGATGAGATCAATACAAAATCGGCATCGATCCCATTTTCACTTCAACAAAAGGGAATGGCAAGTGATGTATTTTATCACACCATGGAGCGGGTTATCAACCCTGAACCTCTGGATCCCGAAACTGCATTGCTTGACCTGATCCAGGCGCTCTACGAACAACTCACGGTTCGGATTACCTCCGTATCGAATGGTGAAGCTTACATGAAATCCCATCCCGGTGCAGTGATCCCGATGCCGGGAGGTACTTCCGGGGTATTTCAGGCCGGAGGGCAATGGGAGGACTTTTCAACGCCTAACCGTGATCTGCGCCTTTTGATAGCCATGGATGCAATCCTCGATTTCCCTGATAAAGTCATGCGATCACCCGAAGACTTCAAAATGTCCAGACTTCATTCTGCCGAACATGTCAAAAAAGATCTGGAAGCTCTGCTAACAAAGAAATTATCCGAACTTTCGATCACTTATGAACGAACAAACGGAGCAAAACAAACCCTCACTCTTACAGAAATACTGAAGAGAAAAGATGCGTTTGAAATGGCCTATAATCCGAACGATTGTATTGAAATCCGCTGGGGAGCGACCGAAAAGAGTGCGGAGTGTTCCGCGTGCCGTCGTCATGTACCTGCCAGTCAAATGGAAAAGATGCGTTCTGTTCGCAAGTGGTTCCAGAAGAGACTGCATCCACCAACCTAGCAGATCTACTGATCTGCATAAGAAAACTCCTCCCGATTCGTATTTATCAATCTGCAATATGTAGCCAAGTTCTTTATACAAGGTAAATTATTGACGGATTGAATGTTTAATTGAACACCTGAAATTCTGTGGGGAATCAGTGTCAATAGGTCAGGATATGTAATTAAAGGCCTTATTTTTAAAGTTTCAAACCTTGTTGACTGACCTGGATTGAGATTGAAACGGAACCTCAGAATTTATCGGTATGATATCAAGGATGAAGTTTTGATCAGGAGGATTGGAATCCGACAGGTTGTAGATCGGTCAAGGATCAAGCTATGAACGGGCTTATATTTATGTATGTTTTCTGTAAGGTTTCTGTAAGGTTCCTGCATGTAAACTTACAAAAAACATATTAAGAATAAACATTAACCATGCAAATTTACCAAATGGTATAGCAGGGGTTTAGTACGGGAAGGTGAACCGGATAAAGGCTGTTTTCATTTCTTATCCAGAAGGGGTATTGGAGATAATACCCATATGGGGCATTTTTGCCGGGGGGACTGGTTTTCCTATTTTATTTTTTTATGAGCACAATACAAAGATAAAGAATTTGTATAATTATTGAAAAATGAATCCGTTGAAGGACATTTTTAGAGTGAATATTCTAATGTTTGTTAACGGATCCATTTTAAGTGGTCATCTGCTTTTCAATCAGATCTATTTTTGGTTTATTTAACGTTAATTCCAATCAGGAAAATTTACGTATGGAAAAATCCTGTATTCTTTTTTGTAAATGCGGCGGTGATGCAATTACTTCAGAGAAATCTGAACAAATCAATACCTTATTGCATTCGTTTGATGCAAACGTTTATCAGTTGGACGATTTCTGCGGAATTGTGATGAACAGGAAGGATTTTATCCGTGCTATCGATCAGAAATATACGCGGAAGGTCATGGTTGCCTGTTATCCCAGGTCAATTAAGAACCTGCTGGAGCAGAATAATCTCAGTATGTCAGGTCTTGAAGTGGTGAATTTCAGGGAGTATTCAGTTCAGGAAATTGAGTCGAAACTCAGAAATGATTTCTCATTTACTTCAGGTAAGTCAATAGAAACGAAGGTTGAAAGCGGTCTGGATGTTCCGGCATGGTATCCGGTAATCGATCAGCCACTTTGCAGTGAATGCGGAAAGTGTTTTAAATTCTGTTTGTTTGGAGTTTATACCTTTACGGATAAACATCTGCAAGTGGTCAAACCACTGGCCTGTAAGAACAAATGTCCGGCCTGTGGGCGTAACTGTCCCAGCTCAGCCATCATCTTTCCCCGATTGAAAGAGAATGGCGTTCTTGCCGGTGCTGAACCGGGCAGTGAGCCTCAAGTGAAGGATTCCATGATGGAAGGCAATCTGATATCAACGTTGAACCATCGTTCAGCCTTAAGACGGAATATCTTCAAGGCAGGATTGATTGAACAGGCAGAGGAGGAGCGGAGGATAGCCCTGGAAGAATTAGCCTCGCCTAAACCCCTTCCACAGGGAGAGGACTTAAAAACACTTTGATGTTGGTCTTCGGGTGCGCAGACTTGGAACTTGAAATTTGGAACTTGAAATAATTACATGGGACTTCTAAGAAATATATTGATCCGAAGCGATAAGAAATGCCTGTACAAATTTGTAGTCAATATGGGCATCAAAGGCTCTATGTCGTTTGCACGGTTTCAGAAAAGGCAGAAGAAGGGTGAGTTTTTCCCTGCCTTTAATTTCATATCAGTAACCGACGATTGCAACCTGAATTGTCAAGGCTGCTGGGTCGTGGGCAAGGAGAAAAACAGCCGGCTAAAACCCGAACAGGTGAATAGAATTATTGACGATACCAAGAAGGCAGGATCGTATTTCTTCGGAATTCTTGGTGGTGAGCCCTTGCTTTATAAACCACTTCCGGAGATCTTTAAGAAGCATTCGGATTGTTATTTCCAATTGTTTACCAATGGAACACTTATTACATCTGAAGTGGCTGAAAAACTTCGTCAATGCGCCAATGTAACCCCACTGATCAGTTTCGAGGGCGACAGTGAAGTTGCCGATATACGTCGGGGCGGAAAGAATGTTTTTCAATCGGCCAATCAGGCAATAGATAATTGTATTCAGGCAGGGCTCATTACCGGCGTTGCAATCAGTGTTTGTAAATCGAATCTGAAAATGGCAATGTCGCCTGAATTTATCAACTCTCTGATCGGTAAAGGTGTTTCCTATTTATGGTATTACATTTACAGGCCTGTCGGTCAGCAACCTGAATATGCATTGGCGCTTAGTAAGGATGAGATCAGGCAGCTTAGGCAACACATGGTTGATGCGCGGATGGAGTACAGTATTGCCATTATAGATACCTACTGGGATGCCGACGGAAATGGAATGTGCCCCGCTGCGGAAGGACTGAGCCACCATATCAATGCTTCAGGTTATGTTGAGCCATGCCCGATCATTCAGTTTGCTGCTGATCATGTGGATGAGAAACCGCTGGATCGGTTGTATGCTGAATCGGTATATCTGAGTGATTTCCGCAGCCAGATTAAACAAAAAACAAAAGGATGCGTGGTGATGGAAGATCCGCAATGGCTGTCCGAATTTGTGATCCGGCATCAGGCAACCAATACTTCGGGCAGGAAAGGTGATCCCGATCGGTTGAAGGTGGCTCCTCAAATGTGCAGTCATGGTTCTTGTGAGGTAATTCCGGAGAAGAGCAGGATATACCGCTTTGCCAAACGCAGAGCCTTTTTCGGACTTGGTGCGTATGGTTGATTTACGATTCGGATATGAAATTGATGGTAAATTGTATATATATAAATAAGGTAAAAATTGGTGAAGATTAAAGAAAATATACTTGAAGTTCCGGCAAAAGCATTGACACGTAATTTGTTGATGCGGACGGCCCGAGAGCTGGTTGCAGAGCGGGGTATTGTTCCTCCTGCCGGTTTTTTGCTCATTAGTCAATTGGCTGAAGAGGTCATCCGTAGGACCAATAGTGAGGATCGCTTTACTGAATTCACCATGGTACTTTGCGGAAACGAGGTCTGGAGACCTGTGGTGGCTGCAACTCCTTTTAACCGTCGGCTGCTTCTTTTACCCCAATGCCTGAAGAATAATACAAGCTGTAACGCAGTGATCGATCAACTGGGATTGATCTGTGCCGGATGTCAGAGCTGCCAGATAGACTCCATTCTGCAAAAGGCGGAATCGCTGGGCTATGCCACCCTTGTAGCTGAAGGAACTACGGTAGCTGTTAGTTTGGTTCAGGATGGATCAATTGATGCGGTAATTGGCGTAAGTTGTATGTCAGTGCTCCAGAAGTCATTCGAACCGGTATCACGTGCTGCTGTGCCAGTGATCGGCATTCCTTTGCTTTTCGAAGGTTGTGCCGAAACGGATGTGGATAATCTGTGGCTGAATGAAGAGCTGATCGCTTTTCATGAGAATGAGCCGTTTCGCAGCGTGTCGGTATCGGCGCTTAAAGAAAAGGTCAGGTTATATTTCTCTGAAGAGATTTTAGCTGAAGCTTTTGGATTAACCGATGACCGTACCTGTCAGCTGGCCATTCAATCGATGATTAATGGAGGTCAACGCATTCGTCCGTTATTGACAGCCTTAGCTTACTCGGCCTATTCACCAGTAGTTACGGAAGAAATACTTTCATCACTATCCATAGTAGTTGAGTGTTTTCACAAAGCATCGCTCATTCACGATGACGTGGAAGACAATGACGATTTCAGATACGACAAGGAGACCATACATAAATTAAACGGAACAGCAGTTGCCATTAATACCGGAGATTTTCTTCTGGGAAAAGGCTATGAATTATTGGGAAAGCTTCCACTCAATCCAGTAACTCTCTCATCATGTTTCAAAATGGTAGCCAGCGGACACGTGTCTTTATCACTCGGGCAGGGGGCCGATTTGCTGGCAAGTTCAGGTAAGACCATTCTATCACTTGATCAGCAACTCCAAATCTTTGAGCGTAAAACAGGTTCTGCCATTCGGGTAGCTCTTTTGCTTGGTGCTGTGGCAGCCAATGCCCCTGAATGTGATCTGGCTATCCTAAAAACGTTTTCAGGTTACTTCGGAATAGCCTACCAGATCAAGGACGATCTGGATGAATTCAGGGATGCAAATGAAAATACACAACCGGCTGATTATCCTTTGCTGCTTTCACTATTAGCCCAAAATACGGATGAATCTTCCAATGCAAATCTACAGTTGAATTATGAGGAAAATGACAGGGACAAGATTAAAGTCATGATCCGGGAGAATAAGATAGACGCTAACGCGGAACAACTTCTCCATGAATATACAGATAAAGCATACCGCGAACTCGACAAACTGGAGAATCTGAAAATGAAACTGAGTTTGTATACGGTTATGGGGAAAATATTCTGACCTTCGTATTGTGAACAAACCTTCCGAAAATATTCCTTTTTACAGGCAGATGATTGCTTTGCTTCAAAATGCAATCTCGTTACTCGATGAGCGGGGGAGGGATGAAGTAATCCGATTTATACTCAGTCAGCAGAATGCAGATGGTGGGTTTAAGGATCGGGGGGGAAAATCAGATCTCTATTACTCACTTTTTGGGATGATGATGCTAAGGGCATGGAGCATGAGGCAAGGGGCATGGAGACAGGAAAGAGGAAAGAGGAAAGAGGAAAGTCAGGGAGATGATGATTTAAACAAGCTGAAAGACAATCAACAACTTGTTGAGGAATCAATATTGAAGCTCAGGCAATATGTCGCCAGGCAGTCATCATTTAATATCCCGGGGTTCATAGAGCAATGCTGTTTAGTCTTGCTTCAGAAGGAATTGAAAGCAGGCAGGACCTCAAGGATCAATGCTTTATTTTCATTGGGAAGGTCATTCAGAAAAGAGAGGCATTCCATTAATTTGTCATACAGGAGTTTTGTATTGTTCCTGACTATAGACGCCGTCTTTCCATTCCGCAGGATTTTAATTATGGGAATACGGGAAATGTCTGCACGAACAAGGGTCGATGTAAATTCTCCCTGTTCGGAAGTTGCAGCCAAAGTATTCATGCAGAAAATGATGAATCAGGAGGGAACAGAAGAACAGGAGTTGTTGAAGAAGTTTACATGTGATTCGGGTGGTTTTAAAGCCTTTTTATATCTTCAACATGCTGACATGCTCTCAACGTCTGTAGCTTTGTTCTCCTTGAACTATGCGAAGTGTGACTTGCGTTTATTAAAACCGCTATGCCTTGAATTCATAGGGCAGAACTTTTCTGATGGGGCCTTTCTTTCGGGTGACGGAGACCAGTCTGCCGATGTGGAATATACATTTTATGGGTTACTGGCTCTTGGTTTACTATCAGAGTGACACTACGCAAAACATACCTTCTGAGCGCAAAATTCACCGATATCTTGTTTGGCAGTGCTTTTGTATTTACATTTATGAAATAAATGTAGTATAAGCGTTTATGCACCTGAAGGCAAAGGTGAAGGCGTTAATCAACGATAGCTTGCCGATTGTCTAAAATCTAATATCTTGCTTAATAATTCAAGACCAGAACATGTTAATCAACCCTAATACTATTCATAAACAATTTGATGAGTTCAGTAGCCTTTTGCTTCAGAAGCGTAATTCTGAAGGTTATTGGGAAGGTCGTCTGTCATCGAGTGCATTGGGAGTTGCAGTGGCTATCACAGCACTGCATTTTTACAATGCACAAGGTAATTCATCTGAAATCTCAGCAGGACTGAATTGGTTGCAAAACAATTCGAATGCGGATGGAGGGTACGGTGATTCACCTGAAAGTATTAGTAATGTCAGTACCAGTTTGCTCTGCTATTCGGCAGTAAAAGTGTGTAACAAGCCTGATCAAAACAATAGATTGCTTCATCGGATTGGAGATTATCTGCGTACACAAAACATCGATGTCAATTCGGAGAAGCTGATTCAGTCTATTCTTGATTTTTACAAAACCGATCGTACCTTCTCTGTCCCTATTCTCACAATGTGTGCATTATGTGGCGTACCTGGACGGGAAGCCTTCTATTCTATTCCACAGTTGCCATTTGAGCTATCCTTATTGCCACGTACTTTTTACCGCATGCTTAACCTGAGCGTAGTGAGTTATGCCATTCCTGCTTTGGTGGCTGTTGGAATAGCTATCTTCAGATTTAAAAAGAGGAAGAATCCACTGATGCGCATGATTCGTAAAGCGTCAATAAACAGATCACTGGCTTTGCTTCGGAGGATTCAACCAAAGAGTGGAGGTTATCTGGAAGCTATTCCCCTCACCGCATTTGTATGTTTGTGTCTGGTTGAGTCTGGCTACAGGGATCTGGATGTAGTGCGCGATGGAGTTTCTTTCCTGAAGCAGTCTCAGCGTTCGGATGGCAGCTGGCCCATTGACATTGATCTGTCAACCTGGGTAACTACACTTGCAGTAAAATCACTTCGAAGTAATTTGGATATTGTTCTTAATTCGATGGATATACAACAAATTACTAATCACCTATTAGCTATACAGAATAAAAAAGAGCATCCGTTTAACGGAACGCAACCCGGAGGCTGGGGCTGGACTTCCCATTCTGGGTCCGTACCAGATGGGGATGATACACCAGGTACAATACTGGCTCTAATAGCCTTGAATCAGGGGAATCCAGGACTCATAATTGAACCGGTCTTTTCAGGTTGCAATTGGTTGCTGCAGCTTCAAAATAACGATGGCGGATTTCCTACCTTTTCGCGTGGATGGGGCAAATTGCCATTTGATCAAAGCTGTTCGGATTTAACCGGACATAGTATCCAGGCGTTGGCTAAAACTGGACATGTTTTTGGTGAATCATTCAGCAAAGGACAAAGGATTCAAATTCAAAAGGCACTCATCAAAGCGATGATTTATCTGGAACTTCAGCAACATCCAACCGGATACTGGTTGCCTTTGTGGTTTGGAAATCAGTATACAGCAGATCATTTCAATCAGGTTTATGGTACAGCCCGGGTGGTTTCTTACCTGAATGAAACCAGGCATACCCCTTTTGGCAATGAATACCAGGTAATTCTGAAACTAATGATTGATCGGGGATGTCATTTCCTGGTTTCGGTACAAAATCTAGATGGAAGTTGGGGGGGAGATCTAAATATTAAGGGAAGTATTGAAGAAACATCCCTTACAGTAACTGCCCTGATTAGAAATGGTTATCTTAATGAATGTGCTGCAGGCATTAATTGGTTGTCTGAAAAAACAAAATCCGAAGGGTTGATTACTTCACCCATCGGATTATATTTTGCCTCGCTTTGGTATAGTGAAGAATTATATCCTTTAACCGCCTATCTGGAATGTTTGTCGGCGACAATTGATTCTATTCGGCCGTTTCAATAACAGCCGGATTCACTTTTATTTCCATCAGAAACCCTTTACAGACACCTTTTACGGTTACCGGATTGCCGATTTTCAATCCATTAATGAGGGGTTGATTGGCTTTCGACCAGTCGGTATCCAACTCACAACTGATTCCTTCCATTTCATCTTCCAGAATCAAAAGATTGTTTCCGTTTGGGAGTGTATTTTTTGCAACCAACTTTCCTTTTATTTCAATTACCTTTTCACTGTATTTTGCAGTTGCAGCATTTTCATCTTTTTTGAATTCATTGATGAATCTTACCCCCTCAACCTTGAAATTGGCATCCATTTTATTGATGTCGTCATGTGGCTTGAAAAACATCTTAAGGCCAAGGCCTGCACCTATCAGAATCAAAAAAAGTACTGATAAGATTATATATTTGATTTTCATTTCTTTCCCGATTAATTAAATTTATTGACCGAAAGGCACATAATTGTCCTTAACCGTAATTTCCATTTCTTTGCCAATTTTATCACGAACTAAAGATGGAATGACAATCCCGTACTCTTCAGGAGTAACTTTGAATTTAGCGGTTGCTACTAGTCTCCCGGCTTCCATACCAATAGTACCAGGAACAGTGATCGTTTTTTCCACACCATGAACATTCAACTGACCTGTGATTTTTATATTTGCAACAGGAGCTTTCAGCATATCTTTGTTGAATCCTTCAATAATCCCTTTAAACTTAGCTTTTGGGAACTTGCTGCTTTCCATGTAGTTTTCGTTGAAGTGTTCTTCCATCAGTGCCCGTTTAAAATGGAAAGTAGTCATCAATGCCTGAAAAACTACTTCGCCCTTGGTGGCATCGAGAATCGTTACTGCTTCATTACTTTCACCGAGAATATCTTCCAACGGAGTGGAAGAATAAAACGAGATATAGGCATTTTTAGCGATAAATTTATCCTGCCCAAATACACTAACTGAGCTTATCAGTATAACCAGTATTATAAGTTGTTTTTTCATAATATTCAAATTATTTGTTAAATGCAAAAACTCTCGAAATATTGAATCCCAGGTGAATTCCGCTCTTTAGCCAACTGTCGGTAGTCTGCGGAATAAATGAGCCTTCTCGCATTCCCTGTGAATTGGTCAGCATTATTTGGAAGACATGACCGCCTGTTTCAATGTCAATGCCAATTGAGGCCGAATTGTAGTATCTGGTTTCCATGACTTTAGCATTCGGATTTAAAGTATAGAAATATTCTGCATTAAGCGAAAGACGTTTCGATAATTTGTACCGTGCACCAAATCCCATTGCGAATATATCGTTTTTATCCAATGCTGTTTTTGTTAGATTACGGTGGATGAAAGTCGGTGATAGTTGAAACGAAAAATTATCATTAAACTTTCTTGCAATCAGCAGTTGATTTACGTAAGTGAGCCGTGACGAAAAATAGTTTACCCGGGGTGCAAATGTCGTTGGTGTTAACTGAATACGGGTAGTGTCAAACTTCATGGAGTTTATTTCAATTGAAGTAAGATAACTTATGGAAACCGGCATATTTTTTTCTCCGGAAGACTGTCTGTATAGTTTAAATTTGGCAAAGGAATCATATATCTTATTTAAACTCCCGCGGCCAACTCCAAGCATTAACCAATCCGTTAAACCATATTCAAGGCTAAAATGGATGTTCGAACGGTCTAGCCCATATAAACCATACGCACCATCATTTAATGTTCCGAAACGATGCGAGATACGGAAATCAAGCTGCTTTTTCTTCATCTGTTCAACGGAATGGCCGTTAATGATACGGCTTGCTTTGAAGCTTGCAGTTGCATAGTCCACCGTTGGTTTTGTTTGTGCATCTAAAAGAGCGTCCAGATCCTGACTATAAACATTCCCTGAGAAAAAAAGAATGAATAATCCAATTAATATATAGTAATTTCTCTTCATCGTTTTAATTCTAATTGTTTGGGGTATTGTTGGTTATCCACTTTTGTATTTGGGCAATTTCGCAATCTGGAAGTTTCCCTCCGCCTAAAGGCATATCATGCCCGCCGATATGGTTAATTGAATTCATAAGTTGTCCACTTTTTACATATTTTTGAACATCACTGAAACTTTGCAGGTAAAATCCACCACCAGCTGTAGATGAAGTGGCATGACACGCTAAACATGGTTGCAGAATTTGTGTTATTGTGCTTGAAAAAGTGACTACAGTATCATCGCAAGGGCTCGAGATCTTGGGATATAGTTGTTCTTCGTTGTCGTAATAACAACCTGAGATAAATACGACTGCCAGAATTAAGGCTATTCTTATAGCACGATTCATATGTTGGGCTTTTTTTATTCTTGTATAATTCATGTTTTTATTCGTAATGTACTTATCAATTTTGTTTAGCTCCCTGTTCAATCCATAACCAGATAAGTGTCCTCTTATTGGTTGGCAAAGCAATATTTGGGGGCATAATCTGAAACGTGCTAATCATAGCTTCATATGCTTTGCTTGTAGATGCATTTCCAGGTGTGATTTCTTTTACAATGCCTGCATAGGTGGTAAAATCGAGTCTGCTTCCATGACTGCCACCAGCGCTATGGCATGTGCCGCAGTAATTTTGAAAAATTGGCTGAACTTCAGTAAAAGAGACCGGAGCCATCTCGGAAGCAGGAATGCCATCATGCTTACAGGAGCTAACCCCAAATAATACTGCAACTAATATCAGCGATACTGATAAAAACCCAAGTCGTTTAATTCTCATATTTGAAAAATAAGTAAATAAATGATGAAAGCATTATAACAACAGACAAGTTCCTTTGATCAAAAGAAATCGTTAAATAGATTCATTATAAATAAGGAATCAGTTTAGTTAACTAATGAAATAGTAATTTTATTGTGTATTGGAAATTGATTAAGCGAAAGGCATCATTTTAATCACTTCACCCTCAGTGGTCAGGTATTGTTTCATGAGATTTGCGGTCAGGCAGGAATGTACAGGAATAATCTCAACCAGGATTCCTGGTTTGAAGTAACTTAAGTCGCGCGGAGAAATCTTTAATATGCCATGTTCCTGCGATAATCCATGCAGATAGTTTTTTTCATCGAGCAGGATTTTATTATCGTCTACATTGATAATTATTCTTCCGAAAAGCGGTTTCCCATCAATATTAATGACTGAATCTTTGCCAAAATGGATTGCTCCACCGTAGATCACAACTTCATTTCTCGATGGATGGACGGCAATCACGGGACATACCATTCGTACGGCAATGTCGGTCAGTTTACATACTCCAAGCTTGAACTGCATTAAATCATAAAACACAAAATTGCCGGGTCGGATTTCATCAACACCATCAAATTTATCGCAGAGGCTGCATGAAGGCGTGTCACCCAGGGAAATCATGAGTTCGGGCCACTCGCTTTGGTAGCGGGTCTTTAATGCTTTCATTTTCAATAAGGCATCAAAATGACGGCTGAAAATATCATGTGTTGAATTCGCCTGATAGGTGTGCCCGGTATGTGATAAGAACCCTTTAAACTGAAGCAGGGGTGATTTTTGTATATTCACAAGTAGCTGATCGATCAAAGGAGTTCTGTTTGCTTCAATTCCTGTACGGTTGTACCCAGTATCTATTTTAATGAAAACACCTGTATGCCAGGTTATCTGGTTCTGAAGAGCTTCAAGACCTTCCTGATTCTCAATCAAAACATTTAATTTTATTCGTCCGGCAAGTTCATTGATCTCAGGGATCTCGGGAATATTTACTGACAAAGCAATAGTAATATCGTCCCAACCGTTATCTGCAAAATAGCTGGCCATCGTAAATGAAGAAACGGTAATGCAATTAACCCCTGCTGCCCGAAACCATTCTCCTATTTCGGCTGACTGGTGTGTTTTAAAATGTGGCCTGAAATTTAAATGCAAATCCCTGGCTTTACTCACCATATTCTCAATATTCTGCAAAGCTATATTCTTATCAAGCAATAATGTTGGCCGGACGATTTCCATTTCAGGAGTTTAGAAACGATAAAACAAAAGAATAAGAGTTCTAAAATAGTCATTCCTTCTCAAAATCAAAATAATTGTGTGAAAGAACTTGTATAAAAGGAAAAAGAGCCGGTTTCCCGACTCCTTTTTCTTTTACTCTCCCAAAAATATTGTTTGTGCCCTGTTCGGCCCGACAGAGGCTATTGTGATAGGTATACCTACTTGCTCCTCAATAAAATTAATGTAATTATTAAATTCTTCAGGAAACTCATTCTGACTCGACAATTGAGTGAGGTCAGACTGCCATCCGGGCAATTCAACATACTCCGGTTTTACCTTATCGTTCAACTCGAAAGGAAACTTATCTGTAACTTCTCCGTTTATTTCATAACCAGTACAGATCTTAATGGTTTCAAATTTGTCCATCACATCGGCTTTCATCATGATCAGTTCAGTCACACCATTCAACATGATTGAATATTTTAATGCTACCAGGTCAAGCCAGCCGCAACGACGTGGACGTCCTGTTGTTGAGCCATATTCACGGCCCACATCCCGCATGTTTTGCCCGTCCAGATCAAACAGTTCGGTGGGAAACGGTCCCATACCCACACGGGTACAATAAGCTTTAAAGATACCATAGACTTTACCTATTTTATTTGGAGCGATTCCCAGACCAGTGCAAGCGCCGGCACAAATCGTGTTCGAAGAAGTTACAAAGGGGTACGATCCAAAGTCAATATCCAGCATGGTTCCCTGTGCTCCTTCAGCCAGTACTGATTTGTTGTCAGCTAGGCATTCATTGATCAGATGTTCGGTATCAACAATCTTAAAGGTTTTAAGCACTTCGATGGCTTTCATCCATTCTTTTTCAGCTTCTGCCAATATTTCTGCGTAATTGTAATGGTAGTAGTTATCGAGTAAGTCTTTATGCGCTTGAATCCGTGCGGTATACTTTTCGGTGAAATTTTCGAATAGATCACCAACTCTCAAACCCTCACGTCCAATCTTGTCGCGGTAGGTTGGCCCGATTCCTTTTAAGGTTGAACCAATTTTGGTGAGGCCCTTGGCTTCTTCTGAGGCAGCATCCAGCAGGCGGTGGGTCGGGAGTATCAGGTGTGCCTTTTTCGAAATATATAACGATTTATGAAGATCGACACCATGTTTACTGATTGATTCAGTTTCTTTCACAAAGATGATCGGATCAATAACCACACCATTGCCGATTACATTTAATTTATTTTCACGGAAAATACCCGAAGGGATGGTGTGTAACACCTGCTTGAAATTATTGAATTCCAGCGTATGACCAGCGTTCGGGCCACCCTGAAATCTTGAAATGACATCGTATCCGGGAGTCAAAACATCCACAATCTTTCCTTTACCTTCGTCGCCCCACTGGAGACCTAACAAGACATCTACTTTCATTTTTATCGGGATTATATAAGATACATTGATTTCTTTTCAAACGTGTGAATTTGCATTGATGAACTTTTTCCGTTCTGCTGATCAACTATCAGAACCGAATAATTCATAAATGTTTTAACACGATAATCCGCGAAAACTGAACATTCATTGTTTCAATTTTCACGGAATTAGTTGTTTTATCTGAGCGATAAAATTACAAATTATTACTGAAGTACTGATAAAATTAATGCCTAAAAGTATGCAAGGAATTAATTCATTCAAACGGAATTGAACTGAACAGAAAGTAAACGGATCTATTTGTTATAGAATTGTCCATAGATGTAAAGCGTATGATGCGAAAATCCAAAGTTGTTTTTCTCGCATATATCTTCGATGATTTCCTTCAGACGTGGATCATAGAATTCTGTTAGTGAACCGGTTCTGAGATCAATCAAATGGTCATGCGGAGGAATGGCAAAAGCTTTTTCAAACTGGGCCATGTTTTTTCCAAACACATGTCTGATGATCAGTTTACAGTCAAGCAACAAATCCATCGTATTGTACAAGGTGGCTCTGCTGACCCTGTAATTCTTGTTTTTCATCGAAATGTAGAGCGACTCAATATCGAAATGTCCCTCTCTGGAATAAATTTCTTCAAGTATTGCAAATCGTTCCGGAGTTTTCCGATGTTCATTGGCCTCTAGATATTCAATGAACATACGTTTTACTGCTTCCTTGTTTTTTTGGCTATTCATATTTAAACCAATTAAGAATAAGAATCAAAAATAATATATTTTTCCGATAATAAGCGAAGCCAAATAATTATTGCTGAATTTTTTCAATCCGTTCGATCATATCTATCCCCTTGATTTTCTTGAGCTGAACAATAAGTTCGTTCAGATCCTGAACACTGTGTATATATAAGTATAATTCACCTTCGAAAATACCATCATGAGTATCGAAATGAACGGTACGCATATTGATGTTATTTAGTTTTGAAATGATGGTTGTGATTTCGTTTACTACGCCAACCCTGTCGAATCCGCTGAGCTTGATACGCGAAAGGTAAGACAGTCTCTTAAATTTGGTCCATTCGGCAGTAATGATCTTGTCACCTTGCTGTGACATGATCTTTAGAGCTTCAGGGCAGTTTCTCTTGTGAATAATAATGTGCTCATCATCCGAAATATAGCCTACCACATCATCTCCCGGAATCGGATTGCAACATTTTGCCAGTGTGTAATTCGATTCTTCAGGATCTTCCTTCAGAATAAATGGCACTTTTTTATCTAATTTATCCGTTGATACAGGCTCGTCTTTCTTTTGAGAAAATGAAAGTTTCCAGAATTTTGACAATTTGTTCTCCCTGCGTGTCTGCAGCACTTCATCGAGGTTACCAAGTTCCAGAAATCCCAGTCCAACCTGTGCATAAAGCTGCTCTTTATTGGTAAGACCGTAATATGAGCTTAATTTTTTAAGGGTATCAGAAGAAGGTAATATTTTATGCTTTGCCAGTTCATCTTCAATGATTTTACGTCCATGTTCGATGTGTCCTTTGCGATCAAGTTTGAATGATTGTTTGACTTTGGCTTTTGCTTTGGCAGTGATTAAAAAGGCAAGCCAGGCCAGTTGTGGCGATTGTGTCCGTGATGAAAGTATTTCTACCTGGTCTCCGCTTTGCAGGACGTGTGAAACCGGAACAAGTTTATGATTGATCTTGGCCCCGATGCAGTGATTCCCCAGTTCAGTATGAATCTCGTATGCAAAATCGATCACTGTGGCATTCTTGGGTAAATTCACCATTCTGCCTTTGGGGGTAAAGACTATGATCTCTGAAGTGAATAGGTTCATCTTAAATTCATCCAGAAATTCCAGCGCATCTGATTCCGGATTCTGAAGCATTTCCTTGATTTTCTCCAACCAACGGTCCAGTTCGTTTTCTACATCTTTAATATTCTTATATTTGGAATGAGCGGCAAATCCTCTTTCAGCAATTTCATCCATTCGTTGTGTGCGAATCTGTATTTCAACCCATTTGCCTTGAGGTCCCATTACCGTCACATGCAGTGCTTCATAGCCATTGGCCTTTGGAATTGTAATCCAATCGCGTATTCGATCGGGTTTTGGCTTGTAAATATCGGTAACCAGTGAAAGGATATCGAAGCATTGCCGTTTTTCTGAAACATTTGTTTTTGGGTTAAAGACAATGCGGACGGCCAGTAAATCATAAACTTCATCAAACGAAACACTTTTGGTTTGCATCTTATTCCAAATGGAATAAATTGATTTAAGACGCTCGGTGATTACGAAATCAATGCCTTCCTGTTTAAGTTGTTCTTCAATCGGACGGATAAATTCGGTTACCAGGTAATCTCTTTTCTCCCGCTGATTCTGCAGTCTGAACTGTATCTGGTTAAAGGCATCGGGATGTTTGTATTTCAGGCTTAGATCTTCAAGTTCCGACTTGATGGCATAGAGACCAAGGCGGTGGGCAAGGGGGGCGAAAATATAAAGCGTTTCTGCGGCAATTTTTAATTGTTTCTGCGGAGCCATTGAATCAAGCGTTCGCATATTATGCAGGCGGTCGGCAAGCTTAATCAGGATAACCCTTACATCATCCGACAGGGTCATCAGCATCTTCCTGAAGTTATTGGCCTGCTTTGAGTCGTGCTGTGGGGTAAACTCATCGGTGAGTTTGGTTAATCCGTCAACAATCGAAGCGACCTTTTCTCCAAACAGGTTACTAATGTCTTCCAGTGTGTAATCGGTATCTTCAACCACGTCGTGACATAAAGCTGCGATGATGGAGGTAGCGCTTAGCCCGATTTCTTCTATTACTATTTTAGCTACTGCAAGTGGATGAATAATGTACGGTTCGCCTGATTTTCTTTTCACCCCGGCATGGGCGTTATTGGCAAATTCAAATGCCTTACGTATCCGAACTATACCATCGTCCGAAACCTTATGATCGCATGCCTTCAGCAACTCGTCAAAGTAATCCTGTATTAATCGTTGTTCTGCCTGTGTTTGAAGTTTTGTCATTTCTTGTTATGTCTAATCTCTGTCCTGATTTATCCCGAAAAGTAAAGATATAGCTTTTCTGAAAAAAACTATAAATCAGGAGTTTTATTCAATCAGAATAAAACAAAGAATTAAAACATAAGTTGTTAAACAGGCACGGACAGCAACTAATTTTAGTTTCAAGACTTGAGATCAGATAAGAATTGTATAGACCGACACATCGATATGAATATATTCATTCAATTTCAACGGCAAAGCCTGCTAACTATTCGAAGCGTAAACTCTCGATCGGATCAAGTTTTGAAGCCTTTTGTGCAGGATAATATCCCGAGATTATTCCAACAAAAAAGCAAAGGACAACACCTACCAGGATCCATATCCATGGAATAAAGAATGGGGTACCAATCATACTCGCCACACCGTTTCCTGCCAGGATGCCAAGAACAATCCCCACGGCACCTCCGATTTGCCCGATAACAATTGATTCAATGAGAAATTGCTGTTTCACAATTTTCGAGGTGGCTCCCATCGCTTTCCGTATCCCAATTTCCCGGGTACGTTCGGTGACTGACACAAGCATAATATTCATCAGACCGACTGCTGCACCAAATAAAGTGATAAATCCAATGATTGTGGCTACAAGTGTTATGTTCTGAATATTCTTAAGCAGGATATTAACCAGGTTATCGCTTTTTTCAACATTAAAATCACTTTCATCTGTGGGATTCAGATTTCTGACTATCCGGAATGTTCCCTCAGCTTCACCGATCGCCGGGTCAACCAATTCGGTATTGGCCACCTTGACCTGTATGGCAAAATTCATTTGCGGTCGGGAGAAATAACTCCTGACATTGGTATACGGAAGCAGGCAAAGCTGATCGCCACCCGATCCGAATCCAAGGCCTTTTGACTCGAGCACTCCGATTACCCGGTACTTTCCCCCTCCAATGCTAATGGTCTTTTGAAGCGCATTTTCGTCCTTACGAAAAATTTTCTTAATGACCCCATCTCCAAGAATGACCACATTTCGCCCCAAAGTAATTTCCTCTTCAGTAAAATTTCGACCTACCTTAATGTCATTTCCCGAAGTAAAGAGATAATTCTCATCAACTCCCTGAACCGATACATTGGGATTGGTTTTTTGTGATTCATATTTTACAGTCGCCGTACCGGTTGCATTGGTTGAAATTGAAACCGATGAAGGGAACACATATTTTTCTTTAAACGCTTTTGCCTGGAAAAAACTAATGAATGCATAATTCCTCGTCCGGTAGCGATTATTTCCAACCTGTATGCGCATACCTCTTGAATTGAGTGTAAATGTATTCGCCCCCATAAAAGTAAATTCCTTCGTGATCGAATTTTTTATTGAGTCGATTGCCGTCAGAATTCCAACCAGGGCTGTGATCCCAACAGCAATAATACAGACCGTAAGAATTGTCCGAAGCAGATTGCTGCGAATGGATTGTAAGGCGATCCTGATATTTTCATAAAAGAGTGTTCCGAATCTCATAGTCATTTTATTTGAGGAGCATTTAATAGGTCACCGATGTTTATAAATAATTACATAAACGGTCACCGAAGAAAACGAACACCTGCTAAAAAATGTCTATTTAAGGAAATGGGACTGATATCCCGGAGCATTTCGCCGAAAAAACTACGTAATTGTAAGTCCCTTTAGTTTCAGAAGGCCTGAATCCCCGCAGGTTTTGGGTAATAGCCAAACGTATAACGAGCAGGTACAAAGAGTCACCTTGAGTATACCTTGTGTATACCTTGAGTATACCTTGTGTGTACCTTGTGTGTTCAGGAATAAATAAGGTATACCTATGCTATACTTATTTTATACTAATGCTATACTTAAACAGGCAAGCTGATATAACCGGAGTACTTTCACATTTGGAGGGAATCCTTGAATTGGATATTATAATTACTTCAGATATTTTTTTTTTGCAGAAATCAGCTTGTTCGGACTTTAAGCAATTAGAACAATATATTCTCATATTTGCCAACAGATGAATGCTTATCAAACAAGTTTAATTCATTCAAAAAAATGGAACGCGGATAAAATATGATTTAGCGGATTGAAAACGGATTTATTTCCAACAAGTTGGAACGGATTCAAAAAGCTATAAAGAGGTATAGGTTAAAGGGTTACTTTCAGCAGCCAGTCTTATCGATCTGGATACGAAGTATCATATATCCGTCTTTAATCCGCTAAATCATATTAAATCCGCGTTCTATTCTCCTTTTTATAATTATCAGGAAATATAATACTATATAGTTGCTCTTACTTATTTTACGACCAATTGTAAAATATATTCGATTTTTCCAGAACAGATGATTTCATTGTTTTTAAGGTGAAAGTGCATATTGCAGATAAACAGATTGATACACATTTGTAATATTTATTTTAATATTTTTTAACACTTAGTTTTTGCCTTTTCATAGGCACATTGCTGTTGTGGTTACTATTTGGACTTATTTTGTCAGGAGTTTTGAGTATAACAATATTAATTAATTAGTGAATTATGATCTGCATATTCGAAGTTTCATCATTAGAAGCACCAGAATTTAAGCGGCTTATTCATATTGACTCTAAACATACTTTTGAAGATTTACACCGGACGATTCAAAACACATCGGATTTTGATTCATCACAGCTTGCGTCATTCTATATAACTGATCAACTTTGGCGGAAACAAATTGAAATCAGTTCTCTCGATTCCGGGTCGGAAACTCCAAAAATCAGGAGTATGCGACATACAAAAATGGATGAATATATTTCAGAAATTGGGCAAAAGCTAGTTTATGTCTTTGATTTCTTTAATGAACGTTTATTTTATTTAGAATTAAAGGAGAAACTTATGAAAACAGATCTAAAAGAACCATTTGTTGCTTATGAAAAGGGCTTTGCGCCTTCTCAATTTTTAATTAATGATTTTGAAAGTCCTGAAGTTGAACTTATCGAACCAAAGGATTCGTATAAGAGTTTCGGTGATCTGGAAGACTATTATGAGATTTTCGGAGAAATGGATATGTAGCAAATGGGGACTTTAAAGTCCCCTTCTTTTTTTATATTAATGCCTATCTTTGTGCTCCATACAAATGATCAGGATGAAAACATTAATAGTGGTAGTAGGACCCACGGGAATTGGAAAATCAGAGATCAGTCTACGACTCGCCCAACATTATCACTCCGTTATTATATCAGCAGATTCACGTCAGATATATCGTGAATTATCTATTGGCACCGCGATACCTTCGCCTGAAGACTTGAAAGATGTACCTCATTATTTCATTCAAACTAAATCCATACACGATTTTTACAATGTCAGTGAATACGAAACCGAGGCATTAAAACTGATCAGCGAGCTTTTCAAGACCATAAATCCCTTGATTCTGACCGGCGGTTCGATGTTGTATGTGGATACCTTGTGTAAAGGTATTGATGATATCCCGAATGTTTCTCCTGAAATCAGGGCTGAAGTGATCGAATGGTATGAAAAAAACGGACTCGAGGCATTACAGCAGCGGCTTCTTGAGATTGATCCTGAATATTACGGGATAGCCGATCTGAATAATCCAAAACGACTGCTTCATGCCATTGAGATTCATCAAATGACAGGAAAGCCTTTTACTTCATTCCGAAAGAATATTGTACGCGAACGTCCGTTCAGGATTTTAAAAATAGGAATCAATCAGGATCGCAAGGTTTTATATGAACGCATCAATGAGCGGGTAGAAAGGATGATCGAATCGGGATTGCTGGAGGAAGCTAAAACAGTGTATCCGCACCGTAAATTAAATTCAATGAATACGGTGGGGTATAAGGAACTGTTTGAATACCTGGATGGAAATTGTTCGTTGGATGAAGCCATTGACCTGATCAAACGAAATACACGCAAATATGCCAGGAAGCAACTGACCTGGTTTCGGGGTGATTCTGAAATCAGCTGGTTTGAACCTGATCAGCTTCAGGAAATAATCAGTTTTACCGAACAAAAACTGAAAGAAGATGCCTGATGAAATTCCATACGGACTAACAATCCGTGTTTATGCCCTGATTATTAATGACCTGAACGAGGTGCTTGTGACTGATGAGTTTCAGTTGGACATGAAGATGACCAAATTCCCGGGTGGAGGAATGAACTTGGGTGAAGGGACGATTGATTGCCTGAGAAGGGAATTGAGGGAAGAGTGCAATCAGGAAATTGAAGCCGTGCAACATTTTTATACTACTGATTTCTATCAAAAGGCCCTATTCTGGGAAAATCAGCAGTTGATCAGTGTTTATTACCTTGCCCGCTTAGTTGAACCAATCCGCTTTCGGGTTTCTGAAAAACCATTCGATTTCCCTCTTATGGAAAATGGGAACCAGTCATTCCGATGGGTTTCAGCAGAAAATATTATTCCTGAAGAATTTACTTTCCCAATTGATAAACATGTTGCACATTTGTTGAATGTATACTTAAACGGAAAAAATTGAGAACCATCAAAATAATTGGTCCTGCATATCCTTACAGGGGAGGGATTGCCACAACGAATGAAAGGCTGGCCCAGGAATTTGCATCTATGGGTTTTGAGGTTGAACTGGAAACATTTATCCTGCAATACCCATCGATTCTTTTTCCAGGGAAAACTCAATACAATGCTAAAAAAGCACCTGTAGACTTAAAAATCAAACGGTCAATTAATTCGGTTAATCCATTTAACTGGATTAAAGTTGGAAGAAGGATTGGTGGTGAAAAACCTGACTTGGTAATCATCCGCTACTGGATGCCTTTTCTGGCACCTTGTCTGGGGACTATTTCCGGGAGGATTCGGAAAAACAAACATACTATTATTATATGCCTTGCAGATAATATTGTTCCCCACGAACACCGTACGGGCGATCGCTTGCTGACCAATTACTTTATTCAGCGGATTCATGGCTTGATTGCTATGTCGAAGAGTGTACTGACAGATGCTACTTCTTTTAGAAAAGATTTGACGCTGGGATATTGTCCTCACCCTATTTTCGATAATTATGGAGAAAGGCTTTCATTCGAATCTGCTAAGAGGAAATTGAATCTTGACTTAAATACGCGGTACCTGCTTTTCTTTGGTTTTATCCGCGATTACAAAGGGCTCGATTTACTTATTAAGGCATTCTCTGATGAACGGTTACACAAATATCCGGTTAAGCTTTTGGTTGCCGGTGAGTATTATTCAAGCCCAGAGCCATACCTTACCTTAATAAAAGAGCTGAATCTTGAAGATCGGATTGAATTGCGTACCGATTTTATTCCTGACGATGAGGTTAACCTCTATTTTAGTGCAGCAGACATGGTTGTTCAGCCCTATAAAAGTGCTACACAGAGTGGGGTGACTCAAATCGGTTATCACTTTAATAAGCCGATGCTTGTAACCAATGTGGGTGGATTGTCTGAAATTATACATGATGGAGTAATCGGGTATGTGGTAGAACCGGAAAGCGGAGCAATTGCTGATGCATTAGTCGATTTTTATGAGCATGACCGAATAACAAATTTCGAAGCAAACATAGTGGAAGAGAAAAAGAAATTCTCATGGTCGAACATGGTTCAGACTTTTACCGATGTTTATAATCAAGCGAAGTCTAAGGGACTGGAAAAGAAACTTGAATAAATTGTATTTAATTTGTATTTTTGAATAAAATATCATCAGATATGAAACCGCTGGTGTTGGTCGTTATCTTATTCTGCATCTTGTTTAGCAATTCTATCCTGGCACAGGAACAACAGGTGGTGGTTCCTTATACCCTGGCTGACCGTAATCGGGCCATACTTGTTGATGCAAAAATAAGTGCACTCGAGGAAAAGATAGAGGTTAGGTTTGAAAGTGTTGATAAGCAGTTCATGGTTCAGCAAAAGCAAATCGATGATATAAAAACACTTTTTTACTGGGGGTTTGGCATCTTAATTACCCTCTTCATTTTCATGCTAGGCTATATGATATGGGACCGCCGTACGGCAATGAAACCAGCTTTAGTGCAAGCATCCATGGCCGAGGAAAATAGTCGTAACTTAATATCTACTCTTCGCGATTACTCCAAAAAGCATCCTGATTTGGCTGAGATACTGCGTTCTCACGGGATATTATTATTTTATAATGGATATTAACCACTCACTTATAACCAACCGGATTCAGCAGGCTATAGATCTTGACCAGAAAATCCTGAGCAATACGGAATTAACTGACCGGATTGAGAAGGCTTCTGAGATCATTGTTGCAGCCTACCAATCAGGAAATAAAACCCTTTTTTGCGGCAATGGAGGAAGTGCAGCTGATGCACAACATTTGGCCGCAGAGTTATCCGGGAAGTTTTACCTGGACCGGCCACCCATTCATGCGGAAGCCTGTCATGGGAACAGTTCGTTTATTACTGCTGTTTCAAACGACTATGGATTTGAAAATGCTTTTGCAAGGTATATTCAGGCAGTCGGGAAGAAGGGCGATGTACTCGTTGCTATTTCAACTTCGGGAAATTCTGAGAATATCAGGAAGGCTCTTCTCGAAGCAAAGAAGATAGGATTCACCTGTATCGTTCTTTCAGGAGCTACAGGCGGTAAGATGGCTGAACTGGCCGATCTGCTTATCAATATTCCATCTGGCGATACTCCGAGAATTCAGGAAGCACATATCCTGGTGGGTCATATCATTTGTGAGTTGGTCGAAAAGACGCTGTTTGGGAAAGCATAATATAATTAAAAAAGGCAGTTCTTTCGAACTGCCTTTTTATATGTATAGGAATATAATGAAAGGGCGCACACAAAGGAGCGCCCCTACGAAATTATTTTACAGAATCCATATATTGGATCAATTCAACAACTTTGGTTGAATAACCCATTTCGTTATCGTACCATGAAACAACTTTTACGAAAGTTGGAGACAACTGGATACCAGCTTTTGCATCAAAGATCGAAGTGCGTGAATCGCCAAGGAAGTCGTTTGATACTACTTCGTCTTCGGTATATCCAAGAACACCTTTTAATTCGCCTTCTGAAGCAGCTTTCATAGCAGCGCAGATTTCAGCATAAGTAGTTCCTTTAGCCAAACGAACAGTCAGGTCAACGACTGATACATCAGGTGTTGGTACACGGAAAGCCATACCGGTTAATTTGCCATTCAATTCAGGAATCACTTTACCAACAGCTTTAGCAGCTCCGGTTGAAGATGGGATAATGTTCTGACCTGCGCCGCGTCCGCCTCTCCAGTCTTTCCCCGAAGGACTGTCAACTGTTTTCTGAGTGGCTGTTGTAGCGTGAACAGTAGTCATCAGACCTTCAACGATACCAAAATTGTCGTTCAATACTTTAGCGATAGGTGCTAAACAGTTGGTTGTACATGAGGCGTTAGAAACAAATGTCATGTCGTTGGTGTACGATTTGTGGTTTACACCCATAACAAACATCGGGGTATCGTCTTTCGAAGGAGCCGAAAGGATTACTTTTTTGGCACCACCGTCGATATGACCCTGAGCTTTTGCTTTTTCAAGGAACAAGCCAGTTGATTCAACCACATAATCAGCGCCAACAGCGCCCCAGTTGATATCAGCAGGATTGCGCTGAGCTGTAACACGGATAGTTTTACCGTTTACAATCAGTTGTCCGTCTTTAACTTCAACAGTACCTTTGAATTGACCGTGTGTAGAATCATATTTTAGCATGTATGCCATATAATCTACATCGATAAGGTCGTTGATTGCAACAACTTCTACATTTTCTTTTGCTACTGCAACGCGGAATACAAAGCGTCCGATACGACCGAAACCGTTGATACCGATTTTAATTTTTGACATTGTTATAAAATTTAATGAATGTATAAATGAATATTTTTTATTTTTTCAGAACCTTTATGATTTAAGGCCATACAAAATAAATACTTAAATTCAGAAACTTCAAATATTTTTCTGAAGATGACAATTTTTAGCCTTTAGTTTAATTTTCAGTTAATGTTGATCGTTGAAATGAATTTGGTAAAACATCTCCCCACAAAAAGAGTGTGGATGGTCTTGCAAAAGCGGCAAGGACTTTTCCGATGAATTTTCTTCTCTTTAATCTATATAAATGCCTACAGAGTGCTGAGGAGCATGAAATATCCGATTCTAAAGGGCTTTAAAAGTCATTATTTCCCTTGAATTTAGTGGCTTAGGACACTTTTGAACGGTTAGTCCATGATGTAATCTGTGTGAATCGGAAAGCTGTTATGGATTTTAGCATGATAAGATGAAGAAATTATAAAATATAAAGACAGTAAACAGGATTTTTTATCAGACCCTTATTAATTCATTTATATAAAGATTTAAAAGGGAGGAAAGTTTATATTCATATTTTAGGTGTGGAATGAATCCTAAAATTATTTTTATTTTAAAAATTAGTTTAATTCAGGACTGTATATAAATAAATAGTGTAATTTTATCGGGGTTTGAAAAGAAGAGATTATCTGATCAAATTATGCTGTTAAATAAGAAGAATAAAGATTATGCGAAGTTATTGTTATGACTCTGGATAAGTGAAAACTTCTCAACAGGTAGGAAAATAAGTACGTCCGGCTGATAAAAAATAATTTTTATCGGTCGATATTGTTGTACATTGCTGATAATTTTTATACGTTTGTATTATAAACACCATATTTTAAAAGGAAATATCTATGATGAAAATAAAAATGGATTATAAAATTCAATCAATCAATCAATTAAGTTCAATTAAAAAACAAATGCTATGAGAAAATCATTTACTCGGTTTTTGAGCTTGTTTATGCTTTTTAGTATAATCAGCTTGTTTGCCGTTGCTGTTCCAGGATTTTCGCCGACTATTAGTCCTGCCAGTCCGGCAACTAATGTCGACCCTCGAAGTGGAAGCGTAACGGTTACTCTAACATTTGCGGAGAATGTGCTTCCAGGCACTTCAGGCGCAGGTGTTATTGCTTTAAGTAATTCGGCTGATGTTCAGCTCGATCCTGTTCAGATCAGTGGATATACCAATACCAATCCGGTAACTGGTAGTTCTGTTGTTATTAATGGGAAAGTAGTGACAATCACCTTTAAGTATTCACCTATCCCCGAACAAACCACATTTTATGTGACGGCTACTTCGGATGCATTGCAAAATGCTGCTGGTGTTTACTGGAATGGATTAAGATCATTTACCGGAACTCATGATTATCAGTTTACAACTGGTGATTTCACTGCTCCAACTGTTTTAGTTGCTGGGTCTGTTCCACAGTTTGTACCTCTTACTGGTTCATCTGCTGTAGCTATTTCTCAGATTTATTCTGTGACCTTTACTGAAAATGTACAACCTGGTACTGGTTTAATTCAAACTGGTGATGCTGTTGCAAAGCCCGGTAATATTGGCTTATATAAAGCAAACGGTGATGTTGTTGAACTTTTTGATGTTACCACTGCTACTGCTACAACGACTCCTGCAAATGGTGCTGTTGGTATTGTTGGTTCAACAGTTTATATCAACCCTACTCTTCCTGGTTCTCCATCTGCATGGGAGCTTAAAAAAATGTATATCAGAATTCTGAATACTGCTTTAACTGACATGTCAGTTAATAAAAATAAATTTGCCGGTATTAACGATAACTCTACCTGGAATTTCCAGTTAGCTGATTTAACACCTCCTACATTTGCTGTAACTCCAGCGAATGCTTCAACTAATGTTCAGCAAAACGCTGCTATGAAAATGACTTTTTCTGACAACCGTACGGCTGCCGGATTAACATTTGCTTTGCAGAAAACCGGACCATTGACTGCTCTTGCTGTTGGTGATGATGTAACTTCTTTAGTTTCTTTTAATGTAGATCCTGCTGGTGGTGTTGCATTTGTTCCTGTAACAACTTTCGGAACATGGAAAGCTACCTACACTGCTATCAATGAAATTACGTTCACTTTTACAGGTGCATATAAATTTACAACAGGTGCAAAATATCAGGTCAATGTTTTAGGCGCCGCTCTTGCAGACGTTGAGAACAATCTGGTAGTATCTGCTCCTTCAGTATTTACAGCCGGTGACTTTACAGCTCCAACAGCTGCTATCACTTACCTGCAACAAGGTGGTTACGGTGTAAACCCAGCCCCATGGCTTGCTAACAGCACTGCTACGGATAAAAAAACGACTAAAATTTTCTTAGGTGTTACGACTAATGATGTTGATCCTGTTTCAGGATTGACCACTTATCCTACTTCGGTTAAATATTTGGTTACAACTTCAGCTACTGTTCCTACAGCTGCTGTTGTTTTAGCTACAGGAACTGATTTGCCTTTGATTGCAACTATGAATAATATGCATCAGGCAGTTATTACTGTTGATCAGGCAGGTGCAACATTGGCATCAAATACGCTATACAATATCTATTATGTGGTTTCTGATAATGCAACTGTAAAAAACACATCTGCTGTTTATACTGCAAGTATTACCACAAATGATATAGTTGCTCCTACTTATACTTTAGCTTACATGCTTGGTGCAACTGCCCAGGATGCTACTGCTGCAGTGGATAAAACAACAATTATTGCTGTTACTTTTAGTGAAAATGTAGCCAGTAATACAGCAGGCACCTTGTTTACTGCAGGTGCTGCTTCTAATTTCGCTTCTACTTTTACAATAACACAAACTAATGTAACGCCTAATGTTACCCTGGTAAATGGTGTTGACTATACAGTAACCAAAGTTTCTGATAAAGTATTTGAGATTATTGGAAATCATTCCAAATGGACAGGATCTGCTTCATGGATGAGCAAAGGCAATTATAGTATTGCTATCGATGGAACCAAGATTTTTGATCTTGCTGGTTCAAATCCTCCTTACGGAACTGCTAATGCTGCTGCTTCAAGTACAAATCTTTTCACTGTAAAAGATTACGAAGGACCAACAGCTACGTTCAGTCCAGCCAACGGATCAACATCAGTTGATAATAATGGTAATGTTACCATTACATTCTCTGAAGCTCCTTATTATTTAGGCGCTCCTGTAACTCAGGCCAATGTTGATGCTTTGATTGAACTTCGTAAAGGTGATGCTACAACTGCAACCACCGGAAGTATCCTCGAACCAAGAACTGTTACTATTGTTGGTAATGTAGTTACAATCACTCCTACAAACAAACCGCTTTCATCACAGATTTTCTATCGTGCTTCAGTTTCAACTGACATTACTGATGTAAACGGTTATAAACTTGATAAATACTCGGACAATCTGACCATGCAGGTTCCTGCAAGTTTGGAATATTCAGTATTCTCAACTGCTGATAACCGTGCACCGCTGGTAACTTATACAACATATCCTGGAGCAACCGTTATTCCTGCTGTTCAGGATAACGTTATCCGTCCTACCTCAGGATTGGTATCTGTTGATAATATGGCTTACCCGGTTATCCTGTTAGATGAAACTGTTCAGGAAATTGCAGGTAATACTCCGATTGCAAGCATGGATCCTAATCAGATTCGTTCTTTGATTACCTTGAAAAAAGGTGATGTAAACGGACCAAACATTGAATTTACCGTTCTTTTGGCTGCTACAAATACACATTTAAATCCTCCTCCAACAGGAATGTTCGAAATTGTACTTCAACCTATAAAATATCCTATGCCTTATGTGTATGATAATTCAGGTACTTACTATTTCTCCATTGGTGGAATTCAGGATGCAGCTAAAAACCCGGTTATGGGTAGTGCAACATTCACCGTTAAAAATTCAACTCCTTTAACATTAACAGCATCTAATCCTGCTGCTGCTGCTACCGCTGTTGCTAAAAACGGAAATCTTGTACTGACATTCAATCAGAATGTTTCTAAAACTACTACAAGTGGTTCATTTATTACAAGTGTACCTGCCGGATTAAGTATTGATGTTACCAATGTTGCCGTAACTGTTTCAGGTAACCAGGTTACTATTCCTTATTCTGCATTTACTGCAAATACAGCTTATACAATTAATGTTCCTGCCGGTGTATTCACTGCAGTGGCTAACAATGCTGCCAGTGCTGCAATTGCAGTTTCATTTAATACAGTTGATGAATTTGGTCCAACCATTGATTTTGGAACTAATGTATTCCCAACTGCAGCTAATTCTGTTTCTTTAAGCAATGGCCAATTATCTCTTACATTCACAGAGAACATCGTATTAGGTAATGGTTATTTGAAAATTAGAAAACCTGAAGCTGGTGGTGCTACAACTGTAGCTGACATTAACGTTCAGAGTAGTTATGTGACTATTGACGGAGTTAATCCAATGAAAGTTAATATTACTATTCCTGTATCATTGGTTTACAACCAGGCTTATTTTGTTGAAATACCTCAAACTGCATTCAAAGATGCAGCAGGAAATAATTTCCAGTGGTCAGACAGTCATCATGCAGTTGCTTTGCATACAGCTGATGTAACTGCTCCTGCAGTAATTCCTAATCCTTATGTGTTGGGTACTGCTACCTGGGATTTCTCAACTGTTGTTGATGCTATTCCTACATTTACCACTTTTGTTCCTGCAGCAGGTTCAAATTTTGTAGCTGCAAATGCCGGTTTAACTATTAATTTTAGCGAACCAGTAACTTTAGCTACTACCGGAAACAGAGCGTTAACTATTTACAAAACTATCGGAAATACCCAACAGGAAGTAATCTATCTGGCTACTGCCGGTTTGGTTTGGAATTCTACAACTTCTGTAACTATTCCTCACCTTCCATTCAGTGCTGATACATATTACTATGTCAGTATTGACCCTGCAACTTTTGTAGATGCAACCGGAAATCCAACTGCTGCTTTAGGTACAAACCTTGCAAGTCCTTGGAACTTTACAACTACTGATTTAACAGCTCCAACGGCAGTTTTAACTACCGTTTCAGGCGCTGCTTTAACTGCAGTTAAATTAGCTGATGGATTGATTTTGACATTCTCGGAACCTGTTGCCTTAACTGGTGCCAATACCTGGGCTACTGCTTTAACATTGAGCACTGGTTCTTTTGCAGCAGTTATGGATGCAAGCAAGAAAGTTTTGACGATTACTCCTGCAAATCCTTTTGCAAGCTTAACTTCAGCAAGTTTGAGTGTAAATCCGGGAACAATTCAGGATTTGGCTACAACTCCAAATGCTATGGCTCCTGTAATGTTTGCTTTAACAGGTGAAGACAAGACTGCTCCAGTAATGACAAATACAGTTTTGACTCCATATGCTAAAGATAAAGTTACATTCACTGCAACGATTGATGAAAAATCAACTGTATATTATTTGACGACTATTGGTGGATCTTTAACTGCATTGCCTACTGTTGCTTCAGTTATGGCCAGTGCACAATATAGTTACACTACACCTGCTGTCTTAAAGAATATCGAAATAACCGGATTAGCTGAATTTACATCTTATGATGTTTATGTAATGGCTGTAGATATGTTTGGTAATCAAACTGCTGTTACTAAATTAACACTTCATACTACTGATGCAACTGCTCCGTTTATTACATCGCTTACTCCAGCTAATGGCGCTGTTAATGTAAATTACAACCATGCAACTCCTGCATTCAATGGTGTTGATCTGAAAATAAATTTCAGTGAAAAGGTTGGTTTTACTGCTAATAATGCAAAACTGGTTGTACGCAGATATGATAATAACGTAGAAGTATTTAGTGCTGACCAAACCTCTGGTTTAGTTATCACCAGCAGTACAGGTACTTTAATGGATGTTGTTAAAGTAAATGTTCCTAAAGCTTTATTGACCGACAAAACTCAGTACTATGTAGAGTTTGAATACAACATGGTAACTGACATGAATAATGGAACAATTGGCGCTGCCAACAATGTTTTTGCTACTGATTTTATTGGCAAAGCAAACTGGTCGTTTACAACTGCAGACGAAACAGCTCCAGTTTTAATGGCAACTGCTCCTGCTACAACTACTGTTCCTGCTTTTGGAGCAGTGAATGTGCCGGTTGCAGCTCCAGGTACTTTAACCTTAAGATTCTCTGAACCAATTGCTATTGGTACAGGTACAGTCTACATTTACCGTATTGGCAGTGCCTCACCACAGGAAGTTATTCAGATTCCTAGTACAGATGTAATGATTAATCCTTCCAATAACATGGAACTGTTGATTAACCGTCACAATACATTTGCAAGTGAAGTTAGTTACTATGTTTCTTTCCCAGCAACGGGTGTTACTGACTTAGCTCCGGTACCAAATTACTTTGCCGGTATCCCTGCTTCAACATGGATCTTCACTACTGCTGATATTACATCTCCTGCTGTTGCATGGTCTGTTGCAAATAATGCTACTGCTGTGCCAACTGCTACTGTTGTAAGCGCTAATTTTGTAAACCCACGTCAGACTGAATTAACTGGAATTACGGTTCATGAACCTCTTTATAACAGTGGCGCTTTATTGGCCAATGGCGATATTAAAGGTTGGTTTACTGTAACTGCGAATGGTACACCTGTTGCTTTAACCAGCGCGTTGTATAACGGAGCAGCTCCTGCAACTGTTACATTCGCTGTCACCGGTGGTTTGTTGTCAAACACTACTTATGTATTTAGTTTGAATGCCCCAGCTACCTTAACAGATCAGGTTGGCAATGCTGTTCCTTCTTCTTCAGTAACATTCACTACTGTTGATAATAGTTCTCCGATGATTACATTCACACCTGCTACAACTACAACTAATGTACCTGTAGGTTCTTATGTGGATGTTAAATTCAACAAGACTATTTATAACAATAACATGTTGTTGTTTGGGACTAGTCCTAATGCAAACTTTACACCAACTGCTGCTGATTTTGCTACAGGTAACTATGTTACTTTTACAGACGCTGCTTTAAATCCGGTTGCCTTTACTACTCAGGTAGTTACTCCAGGTATGGAATATCGTTTGATCCCTTCAGCTCCGTTGGCAAGTACAACAACTTATAATGTTATATGGGTTGCTAACCGTGGTTCTGTTCAGGAAGTTTATGATCGTTTGGCTTTACCAACTGAAAATAAATTAGACCAGACTTTGGTTCAACGTACAACCACCTTCACAACTGAAGATGTTGTAGCTCCTACATTACTTGGTTTGGAACCAGCTAATAACCCTGCAGGAATTGTAAATCCAGGACAGGCTATGGTTATGACATTCAGTGAAAAAGTAATGGCTGGAACAGGTAATATCGTTATCAGACGTGGAAACGGACAGATTTTTGCTGAAATTTCTCCTGCTGATATTACTTATTCAACTGTGTCTCCCTGGACGGCTACAATAGCTCATCCAGCATTTGAAAAATTCACTTCTTATTATGTGATTATTCCAAATGGTGCAATTACTGATGTTTCTACAAATGCCAATAAGTTTGCAGGTTTTGCTGACAATACTTTCTGGTCATTCAAAACTGATGATGGTACAGCTCCATTTGTATTAAATTACACTCCAGCAAATGGATCAAACAACATTCCAGTCTTTAGTTCATTGACTATGCAGATGTCTGAAAACATTCAGTTAAATGCAGGTAATGTTGTAATTTATTACAAAGATTTCGTTGATCCAATTACCGGTGATGGAAATGCTATTGAAATTATTCCTATCACAAGTTCAAGAGTTGTAATCAGTGGTTCTAACATTGCTCAGGGTTTAACTTCAGATGTTATTACAATTGATCCTGCAACTACTTTCGATAAATTAGGAACTTTCTACATTCGTATTGACAATGGTATTGTTAAGGACTTTGCTGCTACTCCAAACAATTATGCTGGAATTAGCAACAATACAACCTGGGCATTTACTGTAACTGACAATACTAAACCTGCGTTGGTTAGTACTTTACCTGTTAATAATGCTACGGGTTTAGGTTCATTACCAACATATACCATGAATTTCGATCGGAATGTAATGGCAGGTTTGGGTAATATTAAAGTAATGAATTATGACTATAACCCATTAACATTCGCTTACGAAGAAAAACTGATCGAATCGATTCCAGTTACTTCTTCTCAGGTAGTTATTAGTGGAATGGTTGTTACAGTTACTCCAACTATTGCTCTGGCTGATAATAAAGTTTACTATATATTAGTTGACAATACTGCAATTACCAATACTGCAAGTTCTAAAGATCCTTGGGCTGGTATTTCAAGTCCATTTATCTGGAGATTTACAACTGCGGACAACACTCCTCCTACTGTTGTTGCTAATCCTGCAACCGGAACTGCTATGTTGAATACTTTTGATGTAACTCTTACATTTAGTGAAGCTGTAACAGGCGTTGATGCTACTAGTGTAACTGTAACTGGTGGAACTGTAGTTTTATCTACTGTAACTGCCGGCACTGTTTACAAAGCTACTGTTACTGCAGCTGATTATGCAACTGTTGTTCTTTCACTATCGAACGTGATTAAAGATCTTGCAGGTAATGCATTTGTTGCTCAAAATTATACTTATACTATTGGTGACAATACACCTCCTACTTTAGTTGCAACTCCAGGTGCTGGAATCCTTACACAAAATGTGTTCACTGTTAATCTTGACTTTAACAAAGAAGTTACCGGTGTAGCTGCTGCTGTTACCGTTGATAATGGTGCTACCGTTACTGTTACAGGTTCTGGTAAATCTTATGTGGCTTCTATCAAAGCTAAAGCAAATTCTACTGTAAATCTTACTGTATCCAATGCAGTTAAAGATCTTGCATTACATTCATTTGCTGGTGCAGTTTTCGCCTATACAACCGGTGACAATACACCTCCAGTTGTAACTATTACAGGACCTGCTTCTCCAATTCCAACTTCATTCCTTGTAACCTTTACTTTTGACAAAGAAGTTACTGGTTTCAAAGATGGTTTAACCGTTGATAATGGTACTATCGAGCAGGTTGCAGGATCAGGTAAGGTTTATGTTGTGTCAATTAAAGCTGCAGAAAAAGCCGCTGTGACAATTACTTTAGCAACTACAATTAAAGATTTGCTTGGTAATGCATTTGCTGGAAAAGCAGTAACCTATACTGTTGGCGACTTTACACCACCTACTTTGATAGTTACTCCTCCTGCATCTCCTGTTGCTACTTTATTTACTGTTGATTTATTATTCAACAAACCAGTAACTGGTGTTTTGAATGGTATAACTGTAGTAGGTGGTAAATTGGTAAGTGTTGCTGGTATCTTATCCAGTGGTGGAACAGAATATACTGTTACAGTTTCTGCTTTAGAACAAACTACGGTTAATATCGTAATTTCTGATGCTATCACTGACATTACACCAAGTACTAACAAATTTGCCGGTCAGACTCTGACTTATACAACTGGTGACTTCACCAAACCTGAATTGGTTTCGTTTAGTCCGAATGCTAAATTAGCTGATAACTATCCTGTATTCAAAATGACATTTACTGAAAACGTTATGATGGGTGCTGGTGGTTCATTGAAAGTTTATAAGATCAACTCTACAACTGCTATATTGGATATTCCAATTACTGCAGATATGATTAGTGGAAAAGACGTTGTTGTAAGCTATACTCTTGCTCAAAATCAAAGTGGTCTTGATAAAAATACAAGATACTATGTTTTGGTTGATGGTACAGCTCTTACAGATATGTCTGGTAATGCATTTATTGGTGTGAGTAATCAAGCAACCTGGACTTTCTTAACAGGTTCAGTCTTTGCTACAGGTGTTGCTCCTACCGTAAATAGTTCTCTCGAGTTTAAGGTTTATCCAAACCCATTTGTTGATTTTGTTAATGTTGATAATGCTTCAATGCTTTCTAAGCTGGTTGTTACAAACATCGCCGGTCAGGTTGTTAAAGAAGTTGTTAACCCAACACAAACAATTCAATTAAACGAACTACGCAGTGGAATTTACTTTATCTCTATGTACAATATGGATAATGTAATTGCACAAACTGCTAAGATTGTTAAAAGGTAATACCGAATTGATTGATTAAAAAGGGGAAGCTTGCGGGCTTCCCTTTTTTTTTGATTAAAGTTTTGGATGAAATATTAAATCTTTTAAATATGGAATTGTTAAAGTCACATCGTTCAATCAGAAAGTATAAATCGGATGCTGTTGATAATAGTATTTTAGATGAAATTCTTGAATGTAGCATACGTGCATCGAATACCGGGAATATGCAGCTATATAGTATAATCGTTACTAAAAGCGCTGAAAAGAAAGTTCTTCTTGCTCCGTTGCATTTCAATCAGTCTATGGTGATCGATGCGCCTTTATTATTGACCATTTGTTTTGATTTTAACCGATTCTCCTTGTGGTGCAGGCAAAATGATACTCAAACCAACTTCTCGAACTTATTATGGCTCTTAAATGGCACAATTGATTCTTCTATCCTTGCTCAAAACATTTGTGTCGCTGCTGAGAATGTAGGGTTGGGTATTTGTTACCTTGGAACTACGCTTTATAATGCTGCGGAAATTAGTAAGATTCTCAAACTTCCTGAAGGTGTTATTCCGATCACTACTTTAACGGTCGGATATCCTGAAGAGATTCCTGAACTGACAGATCGGTTGCCTATAGAATCGATTATACATTTTGAAGAATATCATGATTATTCTAATGAAGAGATATCGAAAATATATAATGGAAAGGAGAATCTTGAGTCTTCAATAAAATTTGTAGCCGAAAATGGAAAAGAAAACCTGGCTCAGGTTTATGCTGAAGTACGCTATAAAAGCACTGATAATATTTACTTCTCACATAAACTAATGGAAATGTTAATCGAGGAAGGATTTAAGTTTGATTGATTAATCCTATTCCTATTATATCCTGTCGAGTCGTTTAACAAGTTTCTGATAGTAATATTTCACTGGATTTTTATATTTTAATTGTTTCCAGGGTCTGCTGCTGTGTGGTTTATGCAGAACTCCGTCTGTCATAAGGAGATAATTGTTTAGCCCCAATTGAAGTGATTTTCGTGAAATGGCCACATCATACCAATGTTTTTCTGCCGATAACATTTTAAAGTCGTATTGCTTCAATAATTCAACAGCCAGTAAAGTACAGCAAAAGCTGAGACTATGTCTGGTTTTAACAACCTCTTTGTTTACGGATTTGAAGTTCAGATAGGGAAAATTAATCTTTCCGTCACCATCCCTGGTGATCGAGGCAACCATTCCACAACCAGGAAGACTTTTATAATGACTGATTAATTCCTCAATTGTATTTGACTTAACTTCCACATCTGATTCAATGATGATTAATGGCACTGCCTGTTCAAGTGCTTTTTGCTGTGCCATCTGTAAAACAAGCCTGTAGTTCGGGGAAGGTGTATCAGTAATTTCAGACAAGTTAATCAACTCGAAATCGTATTGAATACTTAACGTTTTAAGTTCGTTTGTAGTTTCATCTGAACTAAAATCATTAAAAATACAATAATGATAGTTGCCACCTGATTTCTTGATAGATCGTATAGTTTCTATTGTTGTAATCAAAGAATCTTTTACCGGAGTAATAACCAGTGCTTCGTACATAGAAGTATTTTGTTATGTATTTCTATTTTTATTGGCCTCATTGCTGAATTTCAATCCGAATCTCTTACCGAGTTCTTTTAGATCATCAACTACCTGTTCGTGCAAAGGTATACCATTTTTTTGACGTTCAACTGTTAATTCACGTTCAGGGTCGCCCGGGATAAGAACACGTTCCTGACCCAGGGCAGGTTCAGCATTTCTGAAAGTCTGTATCCATTTATCCATATTTTCCTTAAATTCTTTCGCAGGTCTGAAAGCATCTATTCGAATGGCTCCCAGGAAGTGACCTATTCCATTACCTACCTGCTCAGATGGTGGCTCCAAAAAGCTCACAAAAGGGGGTACCCAGGGACCATAATTGGCTCCAGACAACACTGCTGAAAAGATATCAACCATGGCACCTAAACAATATCCTTTATGACCACCATGATCACGATCACCGCCTAAAGGTAGCATTGAGCCACCTTTTTTGAGTATGAATGAATCTGTTGTAGGATTTCCATCCTTATCCTGTGCCCAACCTAAAGGGGCATCCTGGCCTTTACGCTGTAAAACTTCGAGTTTGCCATTTGCAACTGTAGTTGTTGCCATATCAATTACAAAAGGCGGCTGATTTAAGGCCGGAAAGGTAATTGCAATCGGATTAGTCCCCAGAAATCTACTCTTTGAAAAGGTAGGGGCAACCAATGGACTGGCATTTGTCATGGAGATTCCAATCATGTCATGTTCAAGGGCCATCATGGAATGATATCCTGCAATGCCATAATGATTTGAATTTTGGACAGCCACCCAACCAGTTCCTGCAATCTTTGCTTTTTCAATGGCAATGCGCATGGCGTGTGGAGCTGTAACTAATCCTAACCCTAAATCGCCATCCAATACTGCAGTACTTGGCGTTTCATGAATGATTTTCATGTCTGGTGTAGCATTTAGTCTTTTTAGTTCCCAAAGTCTCACATAGCCACTTAATCTGGCTACACCATGTGAATCTACCCCGCGCAAATCTGCCTGGTTTAAGCAATCTGCTGCAATCATTGCCTGGTCTTTTGGACAACCCATGCATATAAATATTTGAGTAGTATATTCTTTTAAATATTCTGAATTAAAAATGATCATTTAAATCTATATTGGTTTATTTTATTGTTATCAAGAAAAATTAATGTTTCTGAATGCTTTATTCAATAAATTCCTCTTGTTTTTACTGATGTCAAATATAAACACAAGGTATTATTTCCTGTTAAAATCACGGGCAGATGCCTGATTTGTTGGCATAATCAATAAATCATCGATATTTACATGGGCTGGTCTGGAAAGAACAAATAATATTGTTTCAGCAATATCCTTTCCCGAAAGAGGAGTGAACCCTTTATATACCTGGCTTGCTCTTTCCTGATCACCATGAAACCTTACCAGCGAAAATTCTGTATCGACAGCTCCAGGATCTATAGTCGTTACTTTTATTCCAAAAGGCATTAGCTCGATTCGCATGGATTTAGAAATTGCTAAAACTGCACTTTTTGTTCCGCAATATACCGAACCATTGGGGTAGGATTCTTTCCCTGCAATTGATGAAATATTGATGATGTGACCACTTTGCCTTTCGATCATCCATGGTGTAATGATTCTGGTGGCGTATAACAAACCTTTAATATTGGTATCAATCATATCTTCCCAATCATTCATGTCTGCAGAGTTAATCGGAGCCAATCCCGAAGCCAATCCTGCATTATTGATTAAAACATCAATTTCCCTCCATTCATCAGGGATGCTGTTTAAGGTCTTTACAGTATCTGTTTTAACACGGATGTCAAAGTTAAGGTTTAGTATATTGCAGTCGAAATTAGACTCTAGTTTCTCTTTAATTGATTCTAAACGTTCTTTTCTTCGTCCAGTGAGAATTAAATTGAAGTTATTTTGAGCTAATAAAAGGGCTGTTTCGTAGCCGATACCTGCTGTGGCACCGGTAATAAGCGCTATTTTACGATTCATATAATATTTGGTTATTAATAAAATATAAAATTAAAAATTCCTAAACCTTATGGAATAACAAACTACTTAATTATTTTTGTTTCTGCATTTAAAGCTAAATGAAAAGTCATGATCGAACAAAAGAACGAAATTCAGGAATTCACTATTGATCAAATATCAGAGGAACAGGATATTCAGGATATCGTTTTCAATCTGATGGCCGATCCGAATCTTGCACCAATTAACTATTTTAATGACTTTACTGAAGGGACAATCGATCTTTCTGATATGTCAAACGGAGAGAATGATGAAACTGGTATGTTTTGTTCAGAAAATGGTCAATTAATGGCTCTTTCAACTCATGCATTGCATCATCATCTTCAAATTGATCCGCAGCTTGCAACCGAAATACTGGTTTCGCGTGCTATGCGTAAGATGATATGTTATGGTGCAGTCCCCGAAGCTGTAAGTTCAGTTCTGTATCATATCAATATTGCTGATCCTAACGGTCAGTTTATTGCTGCCGGCGCAACCAAAGGTCTTGAAAATGCCTGTAATAAATTTAAAATTAAGCTTGCTGATCGAAAAATAAGGTTTGACTCTTTTTCGGGTCACGGACCAGTAAGTCCAACAATTATTATTAGCATAATGGCATCCATCCCTGATAAGGATAAACTTGTAACTCACAGTTTTAAAAAGAAGGGTAATAGTATATTCATGATCGGTAAATCGCATGATGATATTAATACTTCTGAATATCTGGAGTTCTACCATGAAATTACAGAATCTGCATTACCTGCTTTTGATATCGAAATTGAAACCAAGTTGCATTCGGTGATGAAACGACTGATTCATTCCGGTTTATTAAGTTCCGCCAGTCCGGTTGGCAAGGGGGGATTATTCTTCTCTCTTCTTCGTGCAGGTATGCCTTCAGGTTTTGGTTTTGATATTACAACAGATGCCGAGATTCGTAAAGATGCTTTTCTTTTTGGTGAGGCAATGGGCCGCATAATTGTTGGAATCGAACCAAAAAAGACGGATGAATTCGTTGATCTGATGAGTAGCCTGAACGTTCCGTTCTTTGCTTTAGGTCATGTTACCAAGGGTGAAATACGAATTGATGATGATTCATTTGGATTTATTGATAAGATGAATCCTTCTACTTGATCATATTTTAGTGTTTTTTATTCCTATTAGTATTACGAATTGCTACCAGCATTTGCTCATTAAGCTAAATCTTAAGTTTATAAAGGTTGAAGTCGTTGTAATTTTGGTCAGGGGATCGAATCAATATTGAATACATTTATTATGCAAGTTACTCCGTATAAAGATTCCAGTCAACAGAAAAAACAACAGGTGGAGCAAATGTTCGATAATATTGCTCCCAAATACGATTTCTTAAATCATTTTCTTTCTCTTGGGATAGATAAACTTTGGAGGAAAAAAGCGATTCGTATTCTTTCCAATTATGAATCAGGAAATATACTTGATGTGGCCACGGGTACAGGAGATTTTGCCATTGCAGCTTTAAAACTGAACCCACGTAAGATAATTGGATTTGACATTTCCGAACAAATGCTTAATGTTGGGAGGCAAAAAGTTAAACGGTTAGGTCTGGATGAGGTGATTGAATTTAAAAAGGGTGATTCTGAAGCGATGCCATTTTCTGATAACCAGTTTGATGCTATAACTGTAGCTTTTGGAGTAAGAAACTTTGAAAATCTGGATCGGGGTTTGAAAGAGTTTTATAGGGTTTTAAAAAATGATGGAGTTGTGATTATTCTTGAGTTCTCGAAACCAAAGCATTTCCCAATGAAACAGTTGTATCTCTTCTATTTCTTCGGAATATTACCATTGATTGGACGGTTGATTTCAAAAGACAGCTCTGCTTATTCTTATTTGCCGGAATCGGTAATGGCTTTCCCTGATGATCTGAAATTTTTATCAGTGCTTCGAGATGCAGGATTTTCGAGAACAAAACAAAAGAGGCTTAGTTTAGGAATTGCCACCATTTACATTGGCCAAAAATAAACTCATCATACAATAATTTTGTAATATTGTGGTTACTTGAATAATAGATAACTGATTTATTGTGAAGAGATATTTCTATTTTTTGATTTTTCTATTGGCCGGAATTAATTCCATGGCTCAACGGATGTATGTAAAAAACCTTACAACATTTGATGATAAACGGATTCATTTTGGATTCACACTTGGTATTAATACAGTGGATCTTAATTTTACACATTATAAAGTAATGAGTGACAATGCGAAATTTATGTTGTCACCAAATCCCACAGATGTTAAATATCAGAATACGAGTGTTCGTGCCGATATTCCAACTCTGACACCTGGATTTACTGTTGGAATTGTTACCAATCTTCGCCTTAATGATAATTTTGATTTTCGTTTTCTACCTGGTATGTCTTTTGGAGAACGCAAATTAGTGTATAATATTCAGATAATAGATGTAACTTCAAATAGTACAACACCATTAAACAATTATTCCATAAAATCAACTTTCCTCGACTTTCCTTTGTTGTTTAAGTACAAAGCAAAGCGGATGAATAATCAAAGACCTTATGTCGTTGCTGGTGGTGCATACCGGATTGATATATCAAAAAGCGGAAAGGATGACCTTGTGAAATTAAAACCTTCCAGTACATACATCGAAACTGGTCTTGGATGGGATACATACCTACAGTTTTTCAGACTTTCAACCGAACTGAAGTTTAGTTTCGGATTGGATAATGTACTTGGAGCAAGTCCCTCTGCCTTGCAGAATAATCAGGTATATTCCAGTGCCTTCTCAAGACTTTCCTCCAACATGTTCGTACTTAGTTTTCATTTTGAATAGCCTTGAAACAGGAAATTAATTTATCACTTTCGCCCAAAGAGGCTTCCGACGAGCAGTTTTACAGACCCATTTTAGCAGAGAAATTGCATGTTGATGAAAGCAGGATCAAACTGATTAATGTCAGACGTAGATCGATAGATGCCCGTCAGCGTGCCATACGTATCAATTTGGGAGTCGAGGTTTTTCTGGATGAAGTTCCTGTTATTGAAGAAATTGAGTTCAAATACGAGCATATTGACAAAAAACCTGAGGTAATTATTATCGGAGCTGGTCCGGCAGGCCTTTTTGCTGCTTTACGACTGATTGAACTTGGATTTAAACCCTTGATATTTGAGCGTGGGAAAAATGTTAGTGAAAGGAAACGTGATATCGCTAAGATACATCGCGATCACCTCGTTGATCCTGATTCTAATTATGGTTTTGGAGAGGGTGGGGCAGGTACCTTTTCAGACGGGAAACTGTATACCCGTTCAAAAAAGCGTGGCAACATTCGCAGAATACTTGAGGTTTTATATGCAAATGGCGCTCTTCCTGAGATTTTGATTGATGCACATCCTCATATTGGGACAAACATGCTCCCCGGTATTATAACCAGTATTCGAAACAAAATCATTGATGCAGGGGGTGAAATTCATTTTAACAGCCGGGTTGCTGAATTGATTATCGAAAATGATCGTTGTAACGGTATTATGCTCGCCGATACCACCTTGGTTGAAGCCCAGGCAGTAATTCTGGCAACTGGTCATTCAGCACGCGAAATTTATGAACTCTTGTATCAAAAAGGGATTTCGATTGAGGCTAAAACCTTTGCCGTAGGTGTCAGAGCTGAACATCCGCAGATGCTGATAGACTCCATCCAGTATAATCAGCCAGTTCGGGGACCTTATTTGCCTCCCGCAAGCTATTCATTTGTCGAACAGGTTGAACAGCGTGGGGTTTATTCCTTTTGTATGTGTCCTGGTGGAATGATGGTCCCAGCAGCAACAGCTCCGGGTGAAATGGTAATAAACGGGATGTCTCCGACTAAAAGGAATACGAATTTTGCTAATTCGGGGATGGTGGTTGAAATCAGACCTGAAGATTTGAATGAATACAGGCATATGGGTGTATTTGCTGGGCTTGAATTCCAGCGCAGGTTGGAGCAATTATTTTTTTCTTTGAATGGTCAGACTCAGTTTGCACCCGCTCAACGGATGGCTGACTTTGTAAGTGGCCGTTTCTCACAGGATCTTCCTGAATCCTCCTATTATCCAGGATTGGTTTCGGTGCCTCTTCACGATAAACTTCCCAAAAGGATTAGAACCCGGCTTCAGGAGGCCTTTAAACTGATCGATAAGAAAGCTCACGGTTATCTTACCAATGAAGCTGTTATTGTGGGAGTTGAATCGCGTACGTCGTCACCAATCCGTATTCCCCGAAACGAGATTACGCTTGAACATATAAAGATACATGGCCTTTATCCCTGCGGGGAAGGTGCCGGGTATGCCGGAGGTATTGTTTCTTCGGCTATGGACGGAGAACGTTGTGCCGAAGCATTCGCCGAAAACTATAAACTTCGCTCAAAATAAATCCAGGCAAGATTAGTTTTAGTTATAAATTGTACTTTTCACCTACGTCTGAACTCGCTGCAACAAATTGCCGTCGCAATGGCCACATTTAATGACTCAGGCTTGTTTTCTGCTGAAGAAAAGGAAGGAATAAGTAATTTATGAGTCACCAATTTTCCGATCGGGTCAGATATTCCATTACCTTCATTTCCTAAAATAATAATTCCGTTTGGTGTAAGCTTTTCTGCGTAAATATCTTTCCCTTCGAGAAAGGTTCCGTAAACAGGAATAAGTTTTTCCAGTGATTTTGCAAGGAAATCTTCGAGACTTGTGTACCAGGTATTTACCCTGAAAATAGCCCCCATACTCGCCTGTACTACTTTAGGATTAAATGCGTCGACCGTATTCTCTGAGCAAATTACCGTTCGGATTCCAAACCAGTCGGCAATTCGCAGAATAGTTCCTAAGTTTCCAGGATCCTGAATAAAATCAAATGCCAGAACGAGATCATTCTGCAGGTTAATATCTGATTTGGTATCTGCAGGTAGTCGGATTAGCGCCAAAGAATCCTGTGGATTTTGAAGTAAACTTGCTTTTTGAATGGATTCACTGTCAGCTTCGATAATTTCATTTACTCTTGATCGGATTTGAGGATGCAAATGAAGAAATCCGTCAGTACATACCAATGTTTCAATTATAAAGTCAGATTGAAGTGCCTCTTCAACCATTTTATTGCCTTCGATCAAAAAAAGTCCTGTTTCAACCCTGTCTTTTTTCCTGTTTAATGACTGGATAAGTTTAATTTTGTTCTTACTCAACATATTTTTTGTTTCTTCGTTCTAAAAATGTAAAAATAAACAGTCTGAAATATTTGTGAACCAAAAGCTCTGTTTATTTTTGTAAAAATTCAAAAACATGTCTTTATTGCCGCTGAACAAATATTTCACTTTACAAAGGATTATTTTCCTTGCATGTATGATCTTGCTTGGCTCTTGTAACTCCACCAGGTTTGTGCCTGAAGGTAAATATTTGCTCAACAAGATATCTTTAAAAACTGATGATAAAAATATTAAGCGGGAGGAATTAAAGAGCCATATCAAACAAAAAGAAAATCTTAGGATATTGGGAGTTCTGAAATTCCATTTATGGATGTATAATTTGTCTTCAGGGGCAAAAACAAACGATTGGCTTAAGAGGATTGGAGAGGCACCTGTTTTATATGACGAATTTCAGGCACATAAAAGCAAGGAAGAGTTAGTTAAGTATTTGAAAAATAAGGGATATTACAATGCTGTTGTAAATGATTCACTGCAAATCGACCCGAATAAAAGGAAATTGAATTTGATCTTTGTTATCAGGGCAAATCAACCCTACCGGATTCGCAATCATGAATATATTATCAAAGACCCAAATTTGCATGATTTGATCTTAAAAGATACTGTAAATCAGCTTTTAAAACGAAATGATGTCTTTGATTTGGATGTCTTGAATGCCGAAAGACTTCGAATCACCCGGTATCTTAAAGACCGGGGCTATTATAAATTTTCCGAAGACTTTGTTAGTTTTAAGGCTGATACAAATTTTTATAATCACAGGGTCGATTTGACTTTAAAAGTTGATAATCCGATATCCCATAATGATGAAAAGGAAATTGTTGAACATCAAAAATATAAGATCAGAAATTATTTGATTAATCCCTCTGTTAAGGCTGTGGATCTGTCAGACAATCAATCTGAATTGAAACTCGATACTTTGGTTCACAATGATTATATCTTTACCTATTCCGGGAAATTAAAATACAGGCCTGAAGTGTTTTACGACTTGAACCGGTTGAAGGACAGTACCTATTATTGTTTGTCGAATGCTGAAAAAACATACCGTGCTTTGAACCGGTTGAAACAGTTCAGGTTGATCAATATTGGTTTCAATGAAACTGATTCCTTTTCAAATGATTCGATTCCGTTGTTGGATTGCAAAATGCAGTTAACACCAATGCCCCGTCAGAACTTTTCAGTCGATGTAGGAGGAACCAATTCTTCAGGTAATCTGGGAGTTGCAGGTACATTGAATTTCCAGCACCGAAATGTCTTTCGTGGTGCGGAAGTCTTTGATCTTCAGATTAGAGGGGCCAGAGAGCGACAGCAAGCCCTGATCAACAACAGCAGTCTTGATTTTAACACTCTTGAATTAGGAATTGAATCCAGTCTCACGTTTCCTAAATTTCTGAGTTTTATTAAAGCCAAACAACTTTTTTCATTTCAAATCCCTGAAACAAAACTTACTATTGGATTTGATTATCAAAGCCGGCCTGACTACACCAGGACGATATCCAATCTTAAGTTTGGTTACAACTGGAAATCTTCAGAATATCATTTCCATACCTTAAACCTGCTGGATTTAAACTACGTGATTTTAACTCAATTTAATCCTTCATTTATAAACTCGATACAAGATTTGTTTATTAAAAGCAGCTTTACCGACCATTTGATTTCAGCATCCAATTACAGTTGGATGTATAACACTCAAAATATTAACAAGCGGGAGGATTACAAATTTTACAGGGTAAATGTAGAATCGGCAGGGAATTTACTTGCCCTTTATTCCAGATTAATAAATAAGGGAAAGATGGAAGTTAAAGACTCGATTACAAATCAGGTTACTTCCTACTATAAAGTATTAAACACCCGTTTTGCTCAATATGTGAAAAGCGATTTTGAGTATCGCTATGGACACATTATCGATCGGTTGAGCTCGGTCGTAGGACGCACATTTGTAGGGATTGGTGTCCCCTATGGCAATTTTGATGATCTTCCGTTTGAAAAAAAGTATTTTACCGGCGGGGCTAATGGTATCCGCGCCTGGCAAGTCCGATCACTGGGGCCAGGTTCGTATAAAATACCTTCTAATGTTTACCCGAATGAATCTTCAGACATTAAGTTGGAAGCTAATGTGGAATATCGTTTCCTTTTATTCTGGTTGATGGAAGGTGCGCTGTTCATGGATGCCGGTAATATCTGGGCCATCAACAGCCTCGACAATCGTGCAGGTGCTGTTTTTAAAATCAATGAGTTTTACAAACAAATTGCTGTGGGTTCAGGTGTAGGATTGCGGTTTAATTTCACTTACTTCCTGTTTCGTCTCGATCTGGGGGTTAAAGTACGCGACCCTTCGCTCGAAGCTGGAAAACGTTTTATACCGGGTAATTATCGTCTATCGGGTGATCAATTTAACCTGTGTTTTGCTATTGGTTATCCTTTCTGAGAACTGTTATTGCGCAAAAGTCTTTAGGATAACTTGTCGAATATGACTGCCTGGATGTGATGTTTTCAAGGAAGTAATAAATACTTTTCCCTCTTTAAAAAAAAGATTTCTCCCTGAATAATTTACTTTGAAAAGTTTATCTTTAGCTTTCAACTGCGATCTAACCAAAGTCTGACGAAATTATTCAGAAATAAACTCCTTGTCTCAGTACTTCTGTTTTCTATCCTGTCAGATCTACTTCAAATTAGCATTAAACCTGCTTTCTACCAACCGGGATTGGTTCTGAAAAGGGATCGGGAAGGACCCTCCTTTCATGACTTAATCTATGATTGATTTGCAACTGTACTAAGATTTAGATTTTAGTACAGTTATAGATCAGTCATAGTACAGATATAGAAACGGGATACCCTCTGGTTCCTCTCCCGATCCCTTCTTAATCCCAGTACTGTATATGATATTATCCCAATGGTCAGTTACTTTTAAGGATGGCCTTTTTGTTATCAGATATTTTGAAGAAGGATATGAGCATAAAAAAGGGCCACCTTTCAGCAGCCCTTTCAATTGGATAAAAATGAATCGGATTAAGCTTTGCCAGCTGAACCTAATACATTATTGTTTTTGTGTTTGTATAGTACGGTCAAGGCGTCACGGGCAGGACCCAAATATTTACGCGGATCAAATTCACCTGGCTTTTCGACAAACACTTTGCGGATTGCAGCCGTCATGGCCAAACGTCCGTCGGAGTCGATGTTGATTTTGCATACGGCTGATTTAGCAGCCCTGCGAAGTTGTTCTTCTGGAATACCCACTGAATCTTTTAAAGCACCACCAAACTTGTTGATTGTATCAACATCTTCCTGTGGAACGGATGAAGAGCCATGAAGTACAATCGGGAATCCGGGTAGTTTAACTTCAATTTCTTCCAGTATGTCGAAACGGAGTGGAGGCGGCACCAATACACCATGTTCATTACGGATACATTGTTCAGGGGTGAATTTGTTAGCGCCATGTGAAGTTCCGATAGAAATGGCCAAAGAATCAACACCTGTTTTGGTAACAAATTCGATTACTTCTTCAGGTTTGGTATAGTGTGATTTTTCAGCAACAACATCATCTTCGACACCGGCCAAAACGCCAAGTTCACCTTCTACTGTTACACCATGTGCATGAGCGTATTCAACTACCCTTTTGGTAAGGGCCATGTTTTCTTCGAAAGAAAAATGTGATCCGTCAATCATCACTGAAGAGAAGCCGCTGTCAATACAGTCTTTACACAATTCGAATGTGTCGCCATGATCGAGGTGAAGGGCAATTGGAATCTCACAGCCCAGTTCTTTTGCAAATTCGACTGCGCCTTTGGCCATATTACGAAGCAAATTAGCATTGGCATATTTACGGGCTCCGGCTGAAACCTGAAGGATAACAGGCGACTTGGTCTCAACACAGGCCTGAACAATTGCCTGAAGCTGTTCCATATTGTTAAAGTTGTAAGCAGGTACAGCATATCCGCCTTCAACTGCTTTTGCAAACATCTCAGTGGTGTTTACAAGTCCTAATTCTTTAAAACTAGTGCTCATTGTTTGGGTTTTTTATTGATTAATGAAAGTGATTTTTTGGTTTTTTTAAAGCAGTGCAATTGTAATGATTAATCAATAAAAACCAGGCGATTCGCGGTCTTTGAGCGTTTGTCTTAAAAAATACTTAACACAGATTTCTAAATCATATAGAATCTGAGCTATCGAATAGATTGAACAACTATGAAGCTGTAAGCTTTCAATTGAACTGTGAATTATAAATTAAGATTATCAGATAGTTGTGCTATATCTTCTTTTTACTCTTGAACATTACTACCTTTGACTAGTTATAATAGGGTTGAATTGAGATTTTAGTTGCATTTAAAATAGTTTAATTTAAATATTAATACAATGACAAAGATTTCAGAAGTAGTAAAACGTGGAGTAGTATCCGGTGACGACTTACAAAAGGTGTTTGCTATCGCAAAAGAGAATCATTTTGCAATTCCCGCAGTGAATGTGGTAAATTCAGATTCGGTAAATGCTGTAATAGAAGCCGCAAAACAGGTAAATTCACCTGTAATCATTCAATTTTCAAATGGTGGCGCACAATTTTATGCCGGAAAAGGATTAAAGCTTGAAGGACAGCAGGCTCAGATTGCAGGAGCTATCGTTGGTGCAAAAGCAGTGCATTTCCTTGCCGAACTTTACGGTGTACATGTGATATTGCATACTGATCATGCAGCAAAAAAACTTTTACCCTGGATTGATGGTCTTTTGGACGCAGGTGAAAAACATTTTGCAGAAACGGGCAAGCCTTTGTTCAGCTCTCATATGCTTGATTTATCAGAAGAACCTCTTCAGGAAAATATCGAGATATGTAAGAAATATCTGGCCCGAATGAGCAAAATTGGAATGACTCTGGAAATTGAATTAGGTTGTACCGGTGGAGAAGAAGATGGTGTTGATAATTCAAGCATGGATAATTCATTGCTTTACACTCAGCCAGCAGATGTCAGCTATGCCTATGAAGAATTGAGCAAAATCAGTCCTGATTTCACTATTGCAGCATCATTTGGTAATGTACATGGTGTTTATAAACCAGGTAATGTAAAACTTACACCAAAGATTCTGGATAATTCGCAGAAGTATATTTCAAAAAAACATGGACTTGGTGAAAAGCCAATAAATTTTGTTTTTCATGGAGGTTCGGGTTCATCATTGGAGGAAATTCGTGAAGCCATTTCATACGGTGTTATAAAGATGAATATTGATACCGATACCCAATGGGCTACCTGGGACGGAGTTCGTAAATACGAGGCTCAAAACAGGGCTTATCTGCAAGGTCAGATTGGTAATCCTGATGGAGTAGACAAGCCGAATAAGAAATATTACGATCCACGGGTTTGGTTACGCAAGGCTCAGGAATCAATGACTGAAAGAGTAAAGGTCGCTTTCAATGATCTGAATAATATAGACAGGAGCTAAATTCCTGAATTGAAATAAAAAAACCCGGATAAGTCATCCGGGTTTTTTATTGTCAAAAAAATTGATTAAATTAGGGATAGTAATCTATCCGATGAACTTTAAAAAAATTGTCAGGGACTATTTTACCTTTAGCCGCAATGAACGGAAAGGGATTATCATTCTTCTGGTACTGATTTTTCTGCTGGCAGTAGCCAATAAAGTTGTTTTTTATTTCGAAACTCCGGCGAGGATCAATACCATATTACTTGATTCAGCCAGTCGTAAGTTGGAAGTGATCAATGATTCACTCCGTCAAAAATTACCTGTACAAAAGCTTTTTACCTTTAATCCCAATACCATTGACTCGATTGCCCTTGACAGTCTCGATCTCCCTGTATCGATAAAGCATAATTTGCTAAAATTCAGGAGGAAGGGAGGGCAATTTCATTCAGCTTCAGATTTTAAAAGACTTTACGGCATAACTGATGAGATTTTTGGACGGGTAAAATCCTTTTTAATTGTTGATAAGGAGCAGAGAGCTTCAATTCCTGATGTTCAAACGAAAGAATTATTTGCATTCGATCCCAACCAGGCTACTGATGATGAGTTTTTGCGTTTGGGATTATCTCAAAAGCAAATAGCTATTATAAGAAACTATCAAAATAAAGGAGGAGTATATAGGAATAAGGCTGAATTTTTTAAAATGTGGGGTCTCAGGGAGGATCAGAGAAAAGAGTTATCTGATTATGTAGTAATCACAGGCAACGATAACTCTGCTTCAGGTAAACTTGCAGTAAAGAATTTATCCATCGAATTGAATACAGCTGATTCGATCCAGCTCAGGCAATTGCCTGGTATTGGTGATAGGTTGTCTAAACGGATCGTTAAATACCGGGATTTATTGGGAGGTTTTTATTCAGTAATGCAATTGAAAGAAGTTTATGGTTTAAATGAGCAGACAATTTTACGGATCAAGGATAAAGTGACTTTGGATAGTACCAAAATCCATAAGCTGGATGTTAATTTTGCAGATATGAGAGAACTTTCGAGGCATCCATACCTTAAAAAAGATCTTGCAGGCAAGATCATAAAGTTCAGAACTAAAAATGGAAGTATACCTAATTTAGTCGTTTTGCGCGACAGTATGATTTTAAACATAGACGAATACAACAGATTAAAACATTACTTATAGAACAAAAAGGGGTTTTAGTCGTTGAAAGATTTATATGGTTTAGATGCACAAATCATTAAAAAATAAATTTATAGGTATAAATTTGATTAGTAATGTTTAATTCATAAATTTGCGGCTCGAATTTTAACCAGAAAAAATATAATTTTATGATCGTTATTCCAGTAAAAGAAGGCGAAAATATCGAAAGAGCGCTAAAGAGATTTAAGAGAAAGTTTGAAAAAACAGGAGTAGTAAAAGAATTACGTGAAAGGCAAGCTTTTACAAAACCTTCGATTGAAAGAAGGGCTGAAGTAAAAAAAGCCATTTATATCGAGAATTTGTTACGTCAGGACGATTAGAAGTATTTGGAAGATTCCAACACAGATGTAAAATTATTTACTAATGTCTCACCAGGAATCATTTATTAGTTACCTGAAATATGAAAAAAGGTATTCGCACTTAACTGCTGTTGCCTATAAAAAAGACCTCGATCAGTTTGAAGAATTCTATGTCAAAACGATCGGGGATTTTAATGTTGAAGGAATAAATGATAAAGTAGTCCGTGGTTGGGTTGTTGACTTGATGGAACACGGGATTTCAGCCCGAACAGTAAATAAAAAGATATCTGCATTAAAATCTTTCTATAAATATTTATTGAGGTTAGAGGTAGTTAAGGAAAACAACCTGGTTAATGTGATTGTGCCAAAGGTTGGGAAAAAGCTACCTCAATTTGTGGAAGAGAAAAATCTGGATCATTTGTTGGATGATGGATTTTTCACAAAGGATTTTGAAGGATTTCGTGACGAATTGATGATAAGTCTGTTGTACGGAGCTGGAATTCGCTTAGCTGAATTGATGCATTTAAAAGATGCTGACGTTTATCAGGCAGAATTTCTGATCAAAGTTTTAGGTAAACGTAATAAGGAACGAATTATTCCATATCCCCGAAGCTTAAATCTATTGATTGAACAATACAAGCAAAAGCGAACAGAACTTTTCGGTCATCCTGTTGAATGTTTGTTTTTAACTTCAAAAGGAAAGCCTGTTTATGAAAAGCTTATTTACAGGGTTGTTTGTATGAAACTGGCTTTAGTCACTACAATTGATAAAAAAAGTCCACATGTGCTTCGACATAGTTTTGCAACACATTTACTCAATCGGGGAGCCGATTTAAATGCGGTTAAGGAATTGCTCGGGCATTCGAATCTTTCAGCTACACAAATATATACACATACCTCACTGGATAAGATTAAAAAAGTTTATCAACAAGCACATCCACGATCATAAATTTAGGAGGAAAAATTATGAACATTCAAGTAAAAACTGTACACTTTACAGCAGATCAGAAACTGATTGATTTTGTAAATAAAAAAGTACCAAAACTTGATATCTACTTCGAAGGAATTATCGGAGCTGAAGTAACAATGAAGGTTGTTAAACCTGAAACGGTTAATAACAAATTAGCTGAAATTAAACTTTCCATTCCTGGATCTGATTATCTTTTTGCAGAAAAACAGGCTGATTCATTTGAAGAAGCGATTGATTTGGCAGTTGAAGCCATCCGCAAACAATTAACCAAGTTTAAAGATAAGTTGAAGGATAAATAAAAACTGAAATATTAATTTGGTAGTTGTGAATTCCAATAAAATATTTATACATTTGCAAACCTTTTTTGGACAAGAATCGTAGTGGGGAATCTTGACAAAAATAAAGCCCTGTAAACAGGATTTTGATTGTTTATAGGGTCTTTGACATGATGTATAAATTATGCCGAATTAGCTCAGTTGGCCAGAGCACGTGATTTGTAATCTCGGGGTCCTCAGTTCGAATCTGAGATTCGGCTCATTGTTCGACAAGTATAAAAATTATCGGGGAGATACCAAAGTGGCCAACTGGGGCAGACTGTAACTCTGCTGGCGTACGCCTTCGTAGGTTCGAATCCTGCTCTCCCCACAACATTGAAAGTAACAAGATTAAAGTTTAAAGTTCAAAGTTAATTTAACCTGGAACTTTTTGCCTGGATTTTGAAACTATATTGCGGGAGTAGCTCAGTCGATAGAGCATTAGCCTTCCAAGCTAAGGGTCGCGAGTTTGAATCTCGTCTCCCGCTCAATAAAAGAATGCTGATGTAGCTCAGGGGTAGAGCGCTTCCTTGGTAAGGAAGAGGTCGCGAGTTCAATTCTCGCCCTCAGCTCTGATGAAAGTTTAAAAAGATAATTTAAAATTATTACAAGTTATGGCTAAAGCACACTTTAACAGGGACAAAGCCCATGTCAATATTGGTACAATCGGCCACGTTGACCATGGCAAGACTACTTTGACTGCCGCTATTACTATGGTATTAGCAAGAAAGGGTTATTGTGAAGTAAAATCGTTTGAATCAATTGACAGTGCTCCGGAAGAAAAAGAGCGTGGTATCACAATTAACACTGCTCACGTTGAGTACGAAACAGCTACTCGTCACTATGCTCACGTTGATTGTCCAGGACATGCTGACTACGTGAAAAACATGGTCACAGGTGCTGCCCAGATGGACGGTGCTATCATTGTAGTTGCTGCAACTGATGGTCCAATGCCTCAGACTCGTGAACACATCCTTTTGGCTCGTCAGGTAAACGTACCTAAGCTGGTTGTTTTCATGAATAAAGTGGATATGGTTGATGATCCTGAAATTCTTGAACTCGTTGAAATGGAAATTCGTGAATTATTAACATTCTACGGTTTCGATGGAGACAATTCACCAGTTATCATGGGATCGGCTCTTGGTGCAATGAACGGCGAAGCAAAATGGGAAGAAAAAGTTCTTGAATTAATGGATGCAGTTGATACCTGGATTCCAATTCCTCCACGTGACGTTGATAAGCCATTCCTTATGCCTGTTGAAGATGTATTCTCGATCACTGGTCGTGGAACTGTTGCAACTGGTCGTATTGAAACCGGAGTGGTTCACACAGGTGACGAACTTCAGTTGATTGGTTTGGGTGCAGAAGGTCGTAAAACAGTTTGTACCGGTGTTGAAATGTTCCGTAAAATTCTTGACGATGGTCAGGCTGGTGACAACGTAGGTTTGTTGTTACGCGGTGTGGACAAGAAAGAAATCAAACGTGGACAGATTCTTGCCAAGCCAGGTTCAGTTACTCCTCATACAACATTTAAAGCTGAGGTTTATATTCTGAAAAAAGAAGAAGGTGGACGTCACACTCCATTCCACAACAAATATCGTCCTCAATTCTATATCCGTACTTTAGATGTTACAGGTGAAATCATGTTACCTGAAGGACGCGAAATGGTTATGCCAGGTGATAACGTTTCAATTATTGTACAATTGATCTACCCGGTAGCTCTTAGTGTAGGACTTCGTTTCGCAATCCGCGAAGGTGGTCGTACCGTGGGTGCAGGTCAGGTTACTGAAATTGTTTCGTAATTTCCCGCTACAATATTCTGATAGAAAGTCCCGGACTTTACGTCCGGGATTTTTCTACGGATGGAACTCAGTCGGGAGTTTTGTTTTTTTTATGAATAGAGTAAGTTCGAATCTTACCATCCGTACAAATTATATTATAATACAAGATGAAACTTATACTATATTTCGAAGAAGCTTATAATGAGCTTGTTCATAAAGTTTCCTGGCCTACTCGTAAAGAATTGCAGAGTAGTGCATTAATTGTAATGGTTGCTTCCTTTATTATAGCACTTATAGTCTTCGTAATGGATTTCTCTTTTGATAACATTATGAGCTTTGTGTACAGATTATTTTATTAATTCCTTTTGGAGTACATCATGAGCGAAAACGTAAAAAAATGGTATGTTCTTCGGGCAATCGGCGGAAAAGAGAAGAAAGTCAAAGAATATATTGAAAACGAGATTGCCAATGCTGGTCTCCAGGAGTTTGTTTCACAGGTTTTAATTCCTACAGAGAAAGTTTATCAGATTCGCAACGGTAAAAAAATAAGTAAGGATAGAAATTTCTTTCCCGGCTATGTTTTAATTGAAGCTTGTCTGGTAGGTGAAATTCCTCACTTATTGAAAAGTATTCCCAACGTCATTGGCTTCCTTGGGGATACGAAAAGTGGAGATCCTGTTCCGATGCGTCAGTCAGAAGTATACCGGATTCTTGGTCAGGTAGATGAAATGGCAGAACTGGGAGAGGAAATGAATGTTCCTTTCGTTATTGGAGAAACTGTGAAAGTTATTGATGGGCCATTTAACGGCTTCAACGGAATCATTGAGAAAATTAATGATGAAAAGAAGAAGCTTGAAGTAATGGTTAAAATTTTTGGACGAAAAACTCCTTTGGAGCTTAGCTTCATGCAAGTAGAAAAGGAGTAATAAATCATTTATCGATTTTATTATGGCTAAAGAAATTGCTGCATTAATTAAATTGCAAGTAAAGGGGGGTGCTGCTAATCCTTCACCTCCAATAGGCCCGGCATTAGGTTCTAAAGGGGTAAATATCATGCAGTTTTGCAAACAGTTTAACGGTAGAACTCAGGACCTTGCAGGTAAAGTTTTGCCGGTTGTTATAACTGTTTATGCTGATAAATCGTTTGATTTTGTAATTAAACAACCCCCGGTAGCCGTGCAACTTATTGAAGCTGCGAAGGTGAAGAAAGGTTCTGCAGAGCCACACGTTTTAAAAGTGGGTTCTGTAAACTGGGAACAAATAAAGGTGATTGCAGAAATTAAACTGGAAGACCTGAACTGTTTCTCACTCGATGCAGCTATGAGCATGGTAGCTGGTACTGCCAGAAGTATGGGTATCACCATTGAAGGCGAACGCCCTGCGACAAACTAATTAAAAATACTAAAATGGGCAGAATTACAAAGAATAAAAAGCTTGCTCTGGAAAAACTCGAAAAGGGGAAAATCTATACACTAAAAGAAGCTTCAGCACTGGTAAAAGAAATTGCTTTTACAAAGTTTGATGCTTCGGTGGATATCGATGTTCGTCTTGGAGTAGACCCTAGAAAAGCTAATCAAATGGTTAGAGGCGTGGTTACTTTACCTCATGGTACTGGTAAAGAAGTACGTGTATTGGCCCTTGTTACTCCTGAAAAAGAACAGGAAGCCAGAGATGCCGGAGCTGATTATGTTGGTCTTGACGATTATGTTGATAAAATCAAAGGTGGTTGGACCGATGTAGATGTGATTATTACTATGCCACCTGTTATGGGTAAAGTTGGAGCACTTGGACGTATTTTAGGTCCACGTGGTTTGATGCCGAACCCTAAGAGTGGTACAGTTACAATGGATATTGGAAAGGCTGTTGCTGAAGTAAAAGCTGGTAAGATTGACTTTAAAGTCGATAAATTTGGCATTGTTCACACTTCTGTTGGGAAAGTTTCATTTGCCCCTGAGAAGTTAGTTGAGAACGCTACTGAATTTGTAAATACCCTGATTAAGCTTAAACCTTCTGCTGCAAAAGGTACATACGTTAAAAGTATTTACGTGTCTAGTACGATGAGTCCTGGAATACAAGTAGAACCAAAGTCTGTCTCTGAAAAGTAAAATATTGATATGAAAAGATCAGAAAAATTCGAAATTATCGGTAGTCTTACGGAGCAGATTAATTCATCAACTCATTTTTATCTGACTGACATTGAAGGTCTGAATGCTGCAAAAACAAGTAGTTTAAGACGTTTATGTAACAAACAGCAAGTAGAACTGGTTGTGGTTAAGAATACCCTCTTGCGTAAAGCACTGGAAGCATCAAATAAGAATGCAGAAGAGCTTTATGAGGTTCTAACAGGTAATACTTCCGTCATGTTTTGTGAGAACGCAAATGCTCCTGCAAAATTGATAAAAGACTTCAAAAAGAAAAACAAGATGCCAATCTTAAAAGGCGCCTATGTTCAGGAGTCAGTTTATGTTGGTGAAGATCAATTGGATGTATTAGTTTCTATTAAGTCTAAAAACGAACTTATTGGTGAAGTTATCGGATTGTTACAATCTCCTATCAAAAATGTGATTGGTGGATTACAATCGGGTGCAAATATCATTCATGGAGTTTTGAAGACATTGGGAGAAAGAGAAAATTAGTTAGTTATAAAATTATATTAAAAAATTATTATCGAAATGGCAGATTTAAAAGCACTTGCGGAAGAGTTAGTGAACTTAACTGTAAAAGAAGTAAATGAATTAGCCGGAATTTTAAAATCGGTTTATGGTATTGAACCTGCTGCTGCAGCTGTTGCTGTTGCTGCTGCTGGCCCTGCTGAAGAAGTAGAAGCCGCAGTTCAAACCGAATTCGATGTTATTCTGAAAGCAGCTGGTCAGTCAAAATTGGCTGTAGTTAAATTAGTTAAAGAGTTAACTGGTCTTGGTTTGAAAGAAGCTAAAGAAGTAGTTGATAGTGCTCCAAAAGCAATCAAAGAAAAAGTTTCTAAAGACGAGGCAGAATCATTAAAAACTCAATTGGAAGAAGCTGGAGCAGAAGTTGAACTTAAATAAAAGTCTTACGACCTTATTTATAGGTTGAATGGTTTAGAACCTCACATTCGTGGGGTTCTATCCCTTTTTGTATATTTATCTTATGAGTTCAATTAATTAATATACATAGATGTCAGTAAAAATTGAAAACCAGAGGATTAGCTTTTCTTCAATAAAAAGTGTATTTGACTATCCTGATTTTCTTGAAGTTCAAGTGAAGTCCTTCATTGAATTTTTCCAATTAGGTACTACTCCCGATCAACGCAAATTGGAGGGTTTATGTAGGGTGTTTGAAGAAAATTTTCCAATTACCGATACCAGGAATAATTTTGTTCTTGAATTTGTGGATTATGCAGTTGACCCACCTCGTTATGCTATTGACGAGTGCATTGAACGTGGTTTAACTTTTAGCGTTCCACTGAAGGCAAAATTGAAATTATATTGTACTGATCCTGAACATGAAGATTTTGACACTGTCGTTCAGGATGTTTATTTGGGTACTGTTCCATATATGACACCCAGGGGTACATTTGTTATTAATGGTGCCGAACGTGTTGTTGTTTCTCAGTTGCATCGTTCTCCGGGAGTATTTTTCGGACAAAGCATGCATGCTAACGGAACAAAGCTTTATTCAGCCAGGATTATCCCTTTTAAAGGATCATGGATCGAATTTGCAACTGACATTAATAGTGTCATGTTTGCATACATCGACCGTAAGAAAAAATTACCCGTAACTACATTGCTTCGTGCAATCGGTTTCGAAAGTGACAAGGATATTCTTGAAATCTTCGATCTTGCTGATGAAATCAAGGTATCGAAATCTGGTTTAAAGAAAATCGTTGGTCGTAAACTGGCTGCTCGTGTTCTTAAAACCTGGATAGAAGACTTTGTGGACGAAGATACTGGTGAAGTTGTATCTATCGAACGTAACGAGGTGGTTATCGACCGCGAAGTTATTATTGAAAATGATCATATAGACGAAATCATTGATTCTGGTGCAAAAACAATTTTGCTGCATAAAGAAGACCAGAATCTTCAGGATTACGCCATTATATACAATACTCTTCAGAAAGACCCGTGTAACTCGGAAAAAGAAGCTGTACTTCATATTTACAGGCAGTTGCGTAATGCAGAACCGCCTGATGATGCAACAGCGAGAGATGTAATTGACAAATTATTCTTTTCTGAAAAAAGATATGACCTCGGTCAGGTTGGACGTTACAGGATCAATAAAAAATTAGGCCTGAATATCGATATGAATGTACAGGTACTGACCAAGGAAGATATCATTGAAATTATAAAATATCTGATCAAACTGGTCAACTCAAAAACTGACGTTGATGATATTGACCACTTGAGCAACCGTCGTGTACGCACAGTGGGTGAACAGATGTTTAATCAGTTTGGTGTAGGTTTGGCCCGTATGGCCCGTACTATTCGTGAACGTATGAATGTTCGCGACAACGAAGTATTTACGCCTATCGATTTAATTAATTCGAAGACCTTATCTTCGGTAATCAATTCTTTCTTCGGAACAAATGCATTGTCTCAGTTTATGGATCAAACGAATCCATTGGCTGAAATGACTCATAAACGTCGTATGTCAGCTTTGGGACCTGGCGGTCTTTCCCGCGAAAGAGCAGGTTTTGAGGTTCGTGACGTTCACTTTACCCATTATGGACGATTGTGCCCGATTGAAACACCTGAAGGACCAAACATTGGTTTGATTTCTTCGCTTTGCGTTTTTGCAAAAGTCACTGAATTAGGTTTCATTTCAACGCCATACCGTAAAGTTGTCGAAGGGAAAGTGGACCTGACTGTTGGCGGTTCAATTTATCTTACTGCTGAAGAAGAAGAAGGTAAAGTTATTGCACAAGCCAATGCACCGCTTGATGACGAAGGCAATTTCGTTAATGCCAGGGTAAAATCACGTTTGGATGGTGATTATCCGATTGTGCCTAAAGGTGATGTCAATCTGATGGATGTAGGTCCAAACCAGATTGCTTCCGTGGCTGCATCGTTAATCACATTCCTTGAACATGATGATGCCAACCGTGCATTGATGGGATCAAACATGATGCGCCAGGCAGTACCGCTGCTTCGCCCTGAGGCTCCTATTGTTGGAACAGGACTTGAAGCCCGTGCTGCACTCGATTCACGTGTTTTGGTTGTTGCCGAAGATGATGGCGTTGTTGAATATGTTGATGCTGACGAGATTTTAATACGTTACGACAAGAGTGATGATGAGCGATTTGTAAGCTTTGATCCTGAAGTGGTGACCTATAGGATTTCTAAATTTCAAAAAACAAACCAGGGAACGGTTGTCGATCTTAAACCAATCGTGTTTAAAGGCGACCGCGTGAAAAAAGGACAGGTACTTACCGAAGGTTATGCCACACAGGGTGGTGAACTTGCTTTGGGACGTAACCTAAAAGTAGCCTTCATGCCTTGGCAGGGATATAACTATGAGGATGCAATCGTAATTTCTGAACGAGTTGTTCGGGAAGATGTTTTCACCTCAATACATGTTGACGAATATTCACTGGAAGTTCGTGACACAAAACGTGGAGTGGAGGAATTTACTTCCGATATTCCAAACGTAAGCGAAGAAGCTACAAAGAATCTGGACGAAAACGGATTGATTCGTGTTGGAGCAGTTGTAAAACCAGGTGATATCCTGATTGGAAAAATCACTCCAAAAGGTGAATCTGATCCTTCTCCTGAAGAAAAACTACTTCGTGCTATCTTTGGTGATAAGGCTGGCGACGTAAAAGATGCGTCTTTAAAAGCCTCTCCATCGCTTAACGGAACAATTATCGATAAAAAACTATTCTCACGCGTAGTGAAAGATAAAAAGGGTAAAATGGCTACCAAACCTTTGCTCGATTCAATCGACGAAGAATTTGACCGTCATGCATCCGGCTTACGTGCCAAACTGGAAGATAAACTGTTTACCCTTGTAAATGGAAAAACCAGTCAGGGCGTTAAAGATTATTACGGTGGCGATATTATTGGTAAAGGCATCAAATTTACCTTAAAACAACTTCAGGAAATTGATTATCTGACGATAAATCCAGCTAAATGGACGACAGATAAAGATAAGAACGACATGATTTTCGCCCTTATCAACAATTACATCATGAAGCATAAAGAGCTTGAGGCTTCATCAAAAAGGAAACGCTACAATGTGACCATCGGAGATGAACTCCCTGCAGGTATTATTCAGCTTGCTAAAGTTTACGTCGCTAAGAAACGTAAATTGCAGATTGGTGATAAGATGGCAGGACGTCATGGAAATAAAGGTATCGTCTCACGTATTGTACGTGACGAAGATATGCCTTTCCTAAGCGACGGAACTCCGGTCGATATTGTGCTTAACCCTCTTGGCGTACCTTCGCGTATGAACCTTGGACAGATTTACGAAACTGTTTTGGGTTGGGCTGGTAAAGAATTGGGCTTGAAATTCGCTACTCCTATATTTGATGGTGCTACACTTGATCAGGTATGTGAATATACCGAACAGGCTGGTGTTCCTCTTTACGGTAAAACATATCTAAGTGACGGTGGTACAGGCGAACCTTTTGATCAACCTGCAACAGTCGGAATCATTTATATGCTGAAACTGGGTCATATGGTCGAAGATAAGATGCATGCCCGTTCAATAGGACCATATTCACTGATTACTCAGCAACCATTGGGCGGTAAAGCTCAGTTCGGAGGCCAGCGTTTCGGGGAAATGGAAGTTTGGGCGCTCGAAGCATTCGGCGCATCTAACATCCTACAGGAAATCCTGACCGTGAAATCGGATGACGTATTGGGAAGAGCAAAAGCATACGAAGCTATTGTTAAAGGAGAACCAATGCCAGCGGCAGGTATTCCAGAATCATTAAACGTGTTGCTTCACGAATTACGTGGCCTTGGTTTGAGTGTGAACCTGGATTAATTTAAGGATAATTGGTTTTGATTTTCCTGAATATAAACTTGTTAAAATAACGATCGATATATGGCATTCAGAAAAGACATTAAAGTTAAAAGTAGCTTTGCCAAAATTGGTATCAGTCTGGCTTCACCTGAGGAAATTCTCGAAAGGTCTCACGGAGAAGTATTGAAACCTGAAACGATAAATTACCGTACGTACAAACCCGAACGTGATGGTTTGTTTTGTGAACGAATCTTCGGGCCGGTAAAAGACTACGAATGTCATTGCGGTAAATACAAACGCATCCGTTATAAAGGTATCGTTTGTGACCGTTGTGGTGTTGAAGTCACCGAAAAGAAAGTCCGTCGCGAACGTATGGGACATATATCCCTGGTGGTTCCTGTTGCACATATTTGGTATTTTAAATCCTTACCCAACAAAATCGGGTATCTGTTAGGTTTACCTACCAAAAAACTGGATGCAATTATTTATTACGAAAGATATGTTGTCATCAATGCCGGTATTAAAGCGCAGGATGGTGTAAAATATCTTGACTTCCTTACCGAAGAAGAATACATGGATATTCTGGATTCTTTACCAAAAGAAAACCAGTATCTCGATGATGCTGATCCGAATAAATTCATCGCCCGGATGGGAGCCGATGCGTTGTACTCATTATTACAACGTCTCGAACTGGATGAAATGTCATTCGACCTTCGTCACAAAGCAAATACCGAAACTTCACAACAGCGTAAAAACGAAGCTTTAAAACGTTTGCAGGTTGTTGAAGCATTCAGATCAAGTAAAAATATCAATCGTCCCGAATGGATGATTGTAAAAGTTGTTCCTGTAATTCCACCCGATTTGCGTCCTTTGGTTCCCCTTGATGGTGGCCGTTTTGCCACTTCTGACTTGAACGATTTGTATCGCAGGGTAATTATTCGTAACAACCGTTTAAAACGTTTGATTGAAATCAAAGCTCCCGAAGTAATCTTACGTAACGAAAAACGTATGCTTCAGGAAGCCGTCGATTCATTATTCGATAATTCACGCAAGTCAAATGCTGTTAAAACAGAGAATAACCGTGCATTAAAATCTTTGTCCGACAGTTTGAAAGGTAAACAAGGTCGTTTCCGTCAGAACTTGTTGGGTAAACGTGTCGATTATTCAGCCCGTTCGGTAATTGTTATCGGACCAAAGCTGAAACTGCACGAATGTGGTCTTCCAAAAGATATGGCTGCTGAGCTTTTCAAACCATTTATCATTCGTAAACTGATTGAGCGTGGTATTGTAAAGACAGTTAAATCGGCCAAAAAGATTGTCGACCGCAAAGATCCTGTAGTATGGGATATTCTTGAAAATGTATTGAAAGGTCACCCGGTTATGCTTAACCGTGCGCCTACGCTTCACCGTTTATCCATACAGGCCTTTCAGCCCGTTTTGGTTGAAGGAAAAGCCATTCAGTTGCATCCGCTCGTTTGTACCGGTTTCAACGCCGACTTCGATGGTGACCAGATGGCTGTTCATGTACCGCTTGGTAATGCTGCCGTTTTGGAAGCCCAGATGCTGATGCTTGCATCACATAACCTTCTGAACCCGGCTAATGGTGCTCCAATCACCGTTCCTTCACAGGACATGGTTCTTGGATTGTACTACATGACCAAACCTCGTCCGGGAGCCCGTGGCGAAGGCATGATCTTCTATTCTACCGAAGAGGTGATCATTGCTTATAACGAAGGTGTAATTGATTTGCACGCTATCGTTAAGGTTAAGGTTGAAGATATGGATGAAAATGGCGACATGTTCAAACACATCATCGAAACCTCTGTTGGTCGTATCATTTTCAACCAGTGTGTACCAAAAGAAGTTGGATACATCAACCAGTTGCTGACTAAAAGATCACTGCGTACAATTATTTCCGATATATATAAAAAGACAGGCAACGCTGTAACTGTTCGTTTCCTTGATGACATTAAGGATTTGGGTTACACCATGGCTTATCGTGGCGGATTGTCGTTCAACCTGAGCGACGTGGTTGTTCCTGTTGATAAGAAAGAAATCGTTGATGCCGGTTATGCCGAAGTTGACGAGGTCATGCTGAACTACAACCAGGGATTCATTACCAACAACGAGCGCTACAACCAGGTGATTGATATCTGGACACATGCCAATGCCAAACTGACCAATTCGGTAATGAAGACATTGAGCACAGACCGTCAGGGTTTCAACTCAGTTTATATGATGTTGGATTCAGGAGCCCGTGGTTCTAAAGAGCAGATTCGTCAGCTTTGCGGAATGCGTGGTTTGATGGCTAAACCTCAAAAGTCAGGATCAACAGGTTCTCAGATCATCGAAAACCCTATTCTGGCTAATTTTAAAGAAGGACTGTCGGTTTTGGAATACTTTATTTCAACCCACGGTGCCCGTAAAGGTTTGGCCGATACTGCCCTGAAGACTGCCGATGCAGGTTATTTGACCCGTCGTTTGGTTGACGTTGCACAGGATGTGATCATCAATGAAGAAGATTGCGGTACTTTGCGTGGTCTGATTGCTTCGGCAATTAAGAACAACGAAGAAGTAGTTGCCTCTTTGGTCGAAAGAATCCTTGGACGTTCAACCGTTCACGATATCTATAATCCGCTGACAGGTGAATTGATCGTGGCTTCAGGTGAAATTGTTACCGATGAAGTGGCCCGTAAGATCGAAGATTCACCGATTGAATCCGTCGAAATACGTTCAGTGTTAACCTGCGAATCAAAAGTAGGTGTTTGCGCTAAATGTTACGGATTGAATCTCGCCGGTAGTACAATGGTTCAGCGTGGTGAAGCGGTAGGAGTTATTGCCGCTCAGTCAATCGGGGAGCCTGGAACACAGCTTACACTGCGTACATTCCACGTGGGAGGTATTGCAGGTAACATTTCTACTCAGTCAACGATTGAATCGAAATACGACGGTATTGCCGAAATCGACGAATTACGTATGGTTGAGCAGGTCAACGAGACTGGCATCAAAACCTATATCGTAGTTAGCCGTTTGGCTGAATTAAGAATCATCGATAAAAATACAAGGATTCAGCTTTCCTTACACAATATTCCTTACGGATCAAAACTGTACATCGATAATGGACAGGAAGTGAAGAAGGGAATGCTGATTTGCGAATGGGATCCATACAACGGAGTAATCATCACTGAATTTAAAGGTAAAATCTCGTTCGAACAAGTGATCGACGGGGTGACTTATCGTGAAGAATCTGATGAGCAAACCGGATACAAGGAAAAAGTAATCATCGAAACAAGGGATAAAACCAAGAATCCTGGATTACGTATCCTCGACGAAAAAGGAAATACAATCCGTACATACAACTTGCCTGTAGGTGGTCACATGGCCGTCGAAGAAGGACAGATTGTTGAAGCCGGAGCTGTATTGGTGAAAATTCCGCGTGCTGCAGGTAAAGCCGGTGATATCACCGGTGGACTTCCTCGAGTAACTGAGTTATTCGAAGCACGTAATCCATCCAACCCTGCTGTAGTTTCCGAAATCGACGGTGAAATTTCTCTGGGTAAAATCAAACGTGGTAACCGCGAAATCGTTGTTACTTCGAAGGGCGGAGATATCAAACGTTATTTGGTTCCGCTTTCACGCCAGATCCTGGTGCAGGAAAACGATTATATCCGTGCAGGAACTCCGCTTTCTGACGGTGCAACCACTCCATCTGATATCCTTGCCATTAAAGGCCCTACCGCTGTTCAGGAATACATTTTGAACGAAGTTCAGGACGTGTACCGTATGCAGGGGGTAAAAATCAATGACAAGCATTACGAGGTGATTATTCGCCAGATGATGCGCAAGGTGGAGATCGACGATCCGGGCGATACCCGTTTCCTCGAAAAACAAATTGTCGACAAACATGAGTTCCTTCACGAGAACGACTGGATCTATAACAAGAAGATCGTGACAGAATCAGGCGATTCCGACAGCTTAAAACCGGGTATGATCATTACTTCGCGTCGTTTGAGAGACGAAAACTCGAACCTGCGTCGCCGTGATAAGAAACTGGTTGAAGCCAACGATGCCGTTCCTGCAACATCGAGTCAGATTCTCCAGGGAATCACCCGTGCTGCTCTTCAAACACGTAGCTGGTTATCGGCTGCATCATTCCAGGAAACCACCAAGGTATTGAACGAAGCTGCCATTCATGGCAAAGTCGATTACCTCGATGGTCTGAAGGAAAACGTAATCTGCGGACATTTAATCCCTGCAGGTACCGGTTTGAAGGAATACAAGAACTTAGTTGTAGGCTCGAGAGACGAATACGACAAGATTACTGAAGGTAAAGATTCTGACCGTTTTTAAATCATACGTTATGGAAGATCAGAAAAACAATAACAATCAGCTGCAGATTGAGCTAACCGAAGAGATTGCACAGGGGATTTATTCCAACCTGGCGATTATCACTCACTCAAGCTCCGAATTTGTACTGGATTTCGTCCGTGTAATGCCTGGCATACCAAAAGCGAATGTAAAATCGAGAATTATTTTAACTCCCGAACATGCCAAACGCCTATTGCTTGCTCTGCAGGAAAACATTCAGAAATATGAAGCCGTCAATGGTGGCATTAAGAATGTCAGAGGAAACGATCCATTTCTTCCCCCGATGACTTTCGGAGGACCTGTTCCTACCGCTTAAGAATTTAGTAAATTCATACGCAGAAGCCGTCTCAATGTAAATTGGGCCGGCTTTTTTCTTTTATTAAGGTTGCGATCTGCACCAAAAGACTCAATACTTCTCTCTTTTTTTTCAAATCTCTTCAGATAATTGTGAGGATGTGTTTTCCCTGATCAAACAGGACATGTTTTGTGCTTTTTAGAAAACCTTAAGTTTTGTATTTTAACCTTAGTAATATAGCTCAATAACTTGAATACCAATTTTATTCGCCTTATCATTCATTAAGCTCAATAATAATGGGGAAAAATTAATTAAAGTGAAAAGACAAAAAGGTAATGATGGGGGAAAGTATATGATGGGGATAATAAATCTTCTAAATAAAGAACGCAAATAAAAAGAGTTTAGGAACAATAAAAAAGCGGTGAATTTGGTCAAATCAATTCTACTTAAAAAATACGGTATTGAAACTTGGTGTTAGGTAAGAAATAATGGCTTATTGAATTTCTTTAAAATGAATAAGATTAAAAAAGAGTTTGCATACTTTAGATAATTCGTGCGTTATTATTCTTTAAAGCAGGTAATTGTGAGTTTAAAATTGAATTTATTTCTTGTTTTTCTGGGAAAATTATTTTAATTTTAAATAACTAGAGAGCTTTCTTGTTAACTGCTAATTACAGTACTAATTGTGTATTTTTTATTGTGTATTTTTCAATTAACTTAAAAGAAAGGAGTTTTTATGCCAACAACACAATTATCGAGCGCTGCTCATCAGGTTATCGCAAGAGCTTTGATTGATAGCAATTTTCGTGATGCACTAGCAAATAATACGGATGCGACATTGAAGACTGAAGCTCCGGGTTTAAGCGCAGCTGATATTACTGCAATCAAAAACCTGAAACCACAGGAATGGGGGAATTTAAAGTTGAATGACCTTTCCAACAGACTTGGAAAAGCTGCTTCTTGGACGGTCAGCGGAATTACCTCCAAACAAGGAATGCAAGGTACTCACACTTGATCTGTTTAATCTATTCACTTCAACTCCCTGGGCAAGCCCCCGGGAAAAGGGTCCAGGGCAAGCCCCTGGATTCATACTATTTGATTTCACCCTCTTGTATTTGCTTTTGAAGTGCAAGAGGGTGTTAATAATATTTGCAACGATTTACCATAAGCCTCTTCCTCCTCAATACAAGAATATGAATCTGGATGATGTAAACATACTGGCAAACAGGCTTACAAACTTTCAAACGCTCGAAAGATATACCCGTCGTACATTTGGGCTGGCACTCACCACTAAATGCAGTGTAGCATGCGGTCATTGTATCAATAATTCTCGTCCAAATGGTAACACAGAGTTAAAGTTAGCTCAAATAGATAAACTATGCAATGAAATCAAGACATTTGATGAGTTCGATACCGTTAATATGACAGGTGGAGAACCATTCGATAATTTTGACCTTCTAAACAATGCTACACGTATTATTGCGTCATATGGACTTGAACCAACGGTAGTAACAAGCGCCGTCTGGGCAATATCAGATGAAGTGTCTCGTTATTTGCTTACAGTATTGAATGAAAGTGGTCTGAAAGTGCTCGTTATCAGTAGGGATGAATTTCATGAACAAAAGGTACCTCACAGTTATGTTGTCCATGCCTTGAGAAATGCCATTCAGGTAGGTCTCCTTTCTACTCTTACCTTAACAACAGGAGTTGGATTAAAAGGGATTGATGATCTCTTGAAACCTATTTCGGAACAACTTGGGTCGGATATATTCAGCCAAATTGAGATTCTGGAATCTAATCTTCTACGTGCAGGTCGCGCTGCACAACTTCCTCCCGAAAAATTCGGCGATGCATGTGTACATGATCCATCTCCCCTCTATTGCCATGTCGGTGGACCGATTCTATTAGCCAATGGGGAATTTGCGGCTTGCTGTGGTGCGGAACTGCCTATTTCAAGTCCACTACGCAGGGGAAATTGTGATATGATAAATGCATCAGAAATGGCCCGATCACTCAAAAAGGACCCTGTCTTTCGTATGATACGCTATCTGGGTCTGCATCGCATGGTGGAGTTGTTAGGTCCTGATGAATTTTCCCCTTCTACAAGGTCATTCATTAATTCTGCCGGCCAGGCCGATTTGTGTACTGTTTGCAATTACCTTTTGGCAGAACCAGGCAGGGTTGCTCGTTTACGATCTCTTGCGCAGAATCAGGCACTCAATAATGAGATGACGACCATTGCTGCATTATTGTACGGAGACAACTCTGCTCTTGAAGAAAAATTATGCGTTTAATTCTAGTTCCGAATCCTCAAATAGTTGGAAAACGTAATGATGAATACATACCTGCAATTCCATTAGGTTTGCTCTCATTGGGTACTGTTTTGTCATGTTCCAACATCGTATCTGTACAAATATTACATCCGAGAAACGTTGACTTCCAGACGCCACCTCATATAGCAGAACATATTCTGTCGTTTGACCCGGATGTAGTCGGCTTCTCAACTATGTGCAATACCTACCCCTATGTACTGAGAACAGCTCAGTTACTAAAACAGATCAAGCCGGATATTGTTATAGTTTTTGGCGGGCCTCATGCGACTGTTGTTGGCAAGGAAACGTTGAACTCATTTGCTTGTATTGATTTTGTGCTTATGGGCGAATGTGAGCGTTCAATTACCGATTTTGTAACATACCTCGCCAGGCATGACCGTAACCCTGCAGACATACCGGGTTTGATTTTTCGAAACATGGATGTAGCTATGCTACACACTCCAACTTATCCACTGCTACCGGTCGATCAACTGCCAGATATTGATTACGGGCTTATCGGTGATTTACAAGGTTTTGACAGTATTCCACTTGATGTAGGACGCGGATGTCTATTCAGATGCACGTTTTGCACAACAACAGTTTATTGGGAACAGCAATACCGCCAGCGAAGCGTACAGAATATCATTAATACCGTTCAGCATCTTAAATCCAAATACAATATAACAACCTTTGACTTTGTACACGATAACTTTACTGCATCGCCCCGGAAAGTTGCCAATTTTTGCGAGCATATTCTCAATACCGGTATTGAATTTGAATGGAACTGCAGTGCCAGAGTAGATTCTGTTGATAATAAACTGCTTGATCACATGTATTCAGCCGGTTGCCGGGGCATATTCATGGGCATTGAGTCCGGTTCCCCCCGTATTCAAAGACTCTGCAACAAGAAGCTCAAACTTGAACATGTAGAGCCCACCGTTAAAAAAGCCATAGACATTGGAATACCACTTACAGTCTCATTCATTACAGGTTTTCCTTATGAGAATATAGACGATATTGAAAAAACACTCCGTATGATGGCGGCGATTAATCATCAAGGAAAAACCAAGGTCGATTTGCAGTTACACTTGCTTTCACCTGTGCCAGGGGCGCCATTATTGAATGAGCCCAACATCGAAACAGCGCTGGACGATACTTTTTCGGACATCAGCCCTGCTCAGGGTTTGGATGTGTTTATGAAACCCTTGATTACAAGTGTCGGAAAGCCAATCTTTGAAAGCTTTTATTACTACGTGAATACCACGATCTCACGCCAAAAGATTTTGGTGTTAAGAATTGGTTGGTTTACACTCTTTAACCATTTTCGGTTTACAGCACTGGCTCTTGAAGAAGCTCGACGCTTTGACGATTTTTCACTTGTTTCTGTTTTTAACTCGTCTGAACTGCCAGAACGAGATGGCGCTGAAGCCGCAATCGAATGGTGCGTAAACGCACTACGAATTTTCCTTGAAAGTTCAGATCCCGTGTGGGCTGCTAGTATTACAGCCATCTTAGAGTTTGAGTTTGAAGCTTGTCGTTTGCGGCTTAATGGTAGTGGTAGTTGCCTGATAGACTGCGAGTATGATGTAAATGAGTGGATAGAAACTATTACTAATAAAGATTCACTTACCATAAGCCTGCCTTCGCCTCTCAAAAAACGCTATTTCATTATAGCGAGTGGGCAAAAACTTCAGATTGCTTCTTTACCACTATAGTTAGTCTACAGACAGAAATATCAAAATGTTTAATAGACGTTTAACTAGAATGATAAGCAATATGAACCTGAAAACGAAAAATGATTGATTATAAATTGACGGTAATGCCGGGATAAGCTTAATAAGGTTGGATTTAGGTGATTGTAGGCCAGTTACTACGGTTTAAAGAGTTGAAAATAAGGTGTTAAGAACATACTCAGGCTCTGTCAGCCCTGATTCAATCCGAAAATTTCATGATATCCTCCATATCGGATAGGATTGGGGAGGGGTTCCATTAATTATTTATTCTCTATATATGTACTATGACTGATCTATATCTGTACTAAAATACATATCTTTGTATATATAGAGATCAATCATAGTTTAAATCATAAAAGGAGAGTCCCTATCTGGTATGAACTTAATACAATTGAATTATGGCACGAATGAAACGGAACATCGGTGATCTGGTCTCAGGACGGATCGGAAACGTGGTATTTTACATGCGGAATGGAGTAAATTATGTACGTGCTGCTCCTGACCGTAAAAAAGACTCCTGGTCTCCCCAGCAAATGTTGCACCGTCAGCGATTTTCGAAGGCCAGCTACCTGTGGAGCCAGTTGAAAAAGACAAATGTAGCTCCCATCTGGAATTTAGCTGCCGAGCGCATGAATGGTTATGCATTGTTTATGAAAGCCAATATGCCAGCTTATGCCCTCGATGGAAGCATTATTGACCCCGGGATGATAAAGATCTCGATGGGTAAACTGCATCTGCCAATGAATCTGGAAGCTTCACGCGAGTCTGTAGGAAGTATTGTAATTGCCGTTA